>OHGK01001112.1_pt1 | contig 15193 bp, 9 predicted proteins | sample 1567671 | NCBI WGS metagenome assembly OHGK01 (sample SAMEA3879577, study PRJEB24766) | human gut metagenome | biome: human-associated habitat; feature: feces | place: USA | collected 1985/1987 | reverse complement strand
CATATAGCAGGCTCTCCGTCAAGGTCGTCTTTCCAGCGTCTACATGGGCAAGAATTCCAATATTGATTATTTTCATGTGATTGTCCTCCCTTTACAGCCCCAAAGGGCATAAAAATCCCCAGCAGTAAAATACTTTTACCACTGGGGATTATAAGTTGCGGACATACACATATACAGCATACACCTGTTTGTGATTGCTGTTTTTGGGGATATGTCAAAATTGATAAGGCAAAAGTATTCTTAAATTGGGTACAAAAAACTAAGCCCCTACAAAAGGAGCTATCATAATCCTTTGTTCCCACTATTTGATTATAGTTTTATTTAAGAATACCTTGCCGCATATTTTTTACTCCTTTTCTGGAATGAAACTATTATATCACATCAGTTTGAAATTGTCAAGATAAGTTGACACTTTTTTTACAAGGATTTTTTCTTAGTAACATTTTCAGCCCCGAAGGGGCCGATCTGAAACCACTGAGGAGCGTAGCGACGGGGAGTGTTGCGCAAACCGTGTAAATAGAATAATCTTCTAAACAATTGTTAATAATATAGTTGGCTTTTTCCGTACGGCAAGATACGGCAACGCAGGAGTGCGACCTGAGCGGCTGTACGGATTTTACCCCGAAATGGGCGGCACTTTTCTGTCGCCTGTTTTTTCTGCCCATTTAGGGGAAAACAAAAGCGATAAACTCCGGGGTTTGGGGCAGAGCCCCAATCATGCAGTTCGTATTTCACCAAAACGTTCTTCAAAAAACATCATAAACTGCCCTATTATTTTGCCCCAATCTCTAACCGGATTATTCCATTTTTTACTGATTTCCTTTACGGACAAATATATCGATTTTTTGAGTGAATCATCTGTTGGAAAGTTCGTTTTCGTCTTTGTAAACTTACGCAGCATACGGTGAAATCCCTCTACTGCATTTGTTGTATAAATGAGCCTGCGCATTTCACCTTTCGCTACTTTTACTTTCCGTAATTATTCTTGATATTATCCGCTATATTCATAATCGGCACGCCGAGTTCCTGTGCGTACTTATAGCATTTATACGCACCGCCATAATCACGCTTGATATAGACGATCATCATATCGCAGTTCTCGGCAAGCCATTTGTTGCGTTCCCCTATCGCCGCTTTGTAATGGCACTTCCTATCGGTCGGGATAATAACGCTATCATAAGACTTCTCTATAATATCCAAGTTCGCCACGGGATATGGTTCGACAAGCGTAAGTTCGCACCACTCCTCCCATTCTCTTCGGAATCGTCTGACGGCTTGTGTGGCAAGGTCGTCAAACTCGCCGTTTCGTCCCACGTTAAAGTCTATAAATCCATATTTACGGTGCAGCAATTCGATTACCTCGTCAAGTTCTTCTTCGACTTGTCGGTACTCGTCCACCACTCTGTGACCTATAAATGAAACCCGAAAAATATCCAATTCAATGCCTCCCGATAGGTGAATTATCTCGCAGAATTTTGTTCGCCTATTAAAGCAATAGGTGAACAAAACCGTAGAATTCGGACACCTATCGAGAGTATTTACGAATTTTATTACTTTTCTAACCGCGCGAAAGCATTGAACATTGACTTTACTACCGTTTTATGGTATAATAAACATAATATTTGAGCCGTCTATTGCTTTAACAGACGGCTTTTTTAGTTGAAAATTTTGCCGAGCTTATTCATCATATCCTGCTTGTGTTCCATAAGCGAATGGGCGTATCTGTTCAGCGTTACTGTGGCATTTTTATGCCCCAATATCTCCGCTAATGTTTTCACGTCCATTCCACACTCCAAAGCGCGTGTAGCAAACGTATGTCGAAGTGAGTGAAAACCTTTACGCTCGATATGCAAACGCTTTTGCAAAAGTTCAAAAGTTCTTTGATAAGATCGCACCGTAGGCGGCTCTCCATTTTCCGATTCCACAACATATTCCGAAATGCTTTTTCGTTTATACTCTTTCAGAACGGGAAGCAACTGCTTCGGAAGCGGAATCATTCTTTTGGAAGAAGCTGTTTTCGGCAAGTCTGTAATCCGGCAGAGATTCCCTTTTTCATCTCGTCCGTCGTGGCAAGTTTTGTTCACCGCAAGCGTTCCTTTCGTGAAATCAATATCCGACCAAGTAAGCGCAAGCAATTCTCCGATACGCAAACCCGAATAAAGACAAATCACGATCCCGATAAATTTCCGTTTCTTACTCGATAACGCCGCCTGCTCTATCTTCTTCTGTTCGGCAAGCGAAAAACAGGATACTTCTTTCTCTTTCGTTTTCGGGCGTTTGATTTTGTCTGCCGTGTATTCTTTGAGTTCTCCGAGCGTGTAAGCGAGTTTCAGCGAATTCTGTATCACCGTAATAATTCCGTTCACCGAATTCGCCGCCAAACCTTTTCCTGTTACAATATTCCCGCTCTGCATCAGCCCCGTAACATATCTCTGCAAAACAAGCGGCGTCAGTTCGTCAAGTTCATATTCTCCCAATTTTACTTTCAGGTGCTTCTCAATGATTTCAGAGTACCTTTCGCAAGTTTTTATCTTCGACGATGGCTGTATGTAATTACGAAACCATTCGTCCAACCAAATTCCATATTTCATATTGTTCTCCTTTCCGGTATTACTATAATTATAATTTTTCTTATCACCTTTGGGAAACTACACTCAAACAGCAACAAAAAAGAGAGAACCTAAAAACTTGTTCTCTCTTAAAAATTATTATAAAATTGTAGTACCCTATCGAGCAAAAACGATATGTTGTAAGTTCAAGACCTGTTTTTTGAAAAAAGCGCCGAAATGCAGCTGTTAAATTCAAAGATTTTGTCCAACGACAAAAACACAAGATATAGTAACAAAAAAGCACAAGATACGCAATATCTTGTGCTTTTTGTCTGTTGTAGCTTTTTCGTACAACAAAGATGCTCCCCCCTGTAAGATTTAAACTTACAACTTACATTTCCCGGCACTTTATAGATAATCACTACCAATATCCAGAATTTTATTTTCATCAAGATGTAAGGATTTTAACCACTCATCCTTTTCCTTTTGTAGTTTACGGTAGCTTTCACTACCGGGATCGCAGAAAGACATCAATAGGTTATAATGTTTCAGTTTGTTCCTTACTTTATCATTCGGATCATCCTCGTCCGAACAAGGTTTGCGGTATTGAATATAGAAAAGCCCAAAACTCGCCCAGCTGTATGCTTTCAAGTTTTGCTTTGCCGCTCGTTTGCAATATCTACGCCAGCAAAGCCGTAAAGACGACTGATGCTTACGCATCTGAAACTCTTCCCATTTAAAGTCAGGGATTAGATAACCTTTATCTTTTTTTACACGTTCGGGAAATAGTAAAATTCGAAGCTCTTCCTCGCTCATTCTTTGAATATCAGCAAATATAGTTTCGATTTTATTAAACCTATTTAAGACTTCCCACACAACAGTTCGTGAGCAACCGCAAAGCGTTGCAATTTGACTATTGTTGTTACCTTTTTGATAGTATTCGATAATTAACTTATATTTTACCATAAAAACACTCCATTTTATCGCCCTCTTTTACCCATATCCGTAGATACGGGAAAGTGTTCATTTTTATTGGCCACCCCCGATTTTGAGGCCTATTTTTCGGTTTTTGCGAAACTTGGAGAAGAAAAAAAGCAGTCGCTCTTTCTCAAGAATGACTGCTTTTTGCTTGTTTTAGTATAAAATATGAGTTTTTAAGCCGTTTTTGACCTTATTTGGTCGCCCTCGGATTACGGATATTCGCCTGCGCTGCTGCAAGGCGTGCGATAGGCACTCTGAAGGGGGAGCAAGACACGTAGTCAAGACCGATTGCGTGGCAGAATTCGATGGAGGAAGGATCTCCGCCGTGCTCGCCGCAGATACCGCAATGCAAATGATCGTTTGCGCCTCTGCCGAGGGTGACTGCCATCTTCATAAGTTTGCCGACGCCGGCGGTGTCAAGACGTGCGAACGGATCGGACTCGTAAATCTTGGCTTGATAGTAGCTGGGCAAGAACTTGCCTGCGTCGTCACGGCTGAAACCGAACGTCATTTGCGTGAGGTCGTTCGTACCGAAGCAGAAGAAGTCTGCCTCTGTTGCGATTTCGTCCGCTGTGAGAGCCGCTCTGGGGATTTCGATCATCGTGCCGACTTCGTATTTGAGATCGACGCCGCTTTCTTTGATGACTGCGTCGGCGGTTTCTACAACGGTCTTCTTGCAGTATTTAAGCTCTTTGACTTCGCCGACGAGCGGGATCATGATTTCGGGCATAACCGTCCAATCGGGATGACGTTTTTGGACGTTGATAGCCGCCTTGATGACCGCTTTGGTTTGCATAACCGCGATTTCGGGATAAGTGACTGCCAAACGGCATCCTCTGTGGCCCATCATCGGGTTGAATTCATGCAAGCTGTCGCAAAGAATCTTAATTTCGGAAACGGATTTGCCTTTTGCTTTTGCAAGAGCTTCGATATCCTTTTCTTCTGTGGGAACGAACTCGTGGAGCGGAGGATCCAAGAAACGAATGGTTACGGGCATGCCTTTGAGAGCTTCCATAAGACCTTCGAAGTCTGCTTGTTGCATAGGCTCGATTGCGTCGAGAGCTTTGACGCGCTCTTCAACGGTTTCGGAGCAAATCATTTCACGGAATTTGTCGATTCTGCCGGGGCCGAAGAACATGTGCTCGGTACGGACAAGACCGATGCCTTGTGCGCCGAGTTCTGCAGCTCTTTGTGCGTCTTGGGGAGTATCAGCGTTGGTGCGAACTCCAAGTGCTTTATACTTGTCTGCGAGCTTCATGATTCTTCCGAAATAACCGCTGTTGGGATCTGCGGGAACGGTCTTGATGATCGTGTCGTAGATGTTGCCCGTCGAGCCGTCGAGGGAAAGGCCGTCGCCTTCGCGGAAGATCTTTCCTGCGAGTTCAAAATATTTTTCTTCTTCGTGCATCTTGATGTCGCCGCAACCGGAAACGCAGCAGGTTCCCATTCCGCGAGCAACAACCGCCGCGTGAGAGGTTTGACCGCCGCGAACGGTGAGGATGCCTTGTGCATATTTCATACCTTCGATGTCTTCGGGAGAAGTTTCGAGTCTGACGAGGACGACTTTCTTGCCTGCCTTGCCTTCTTTGACTGCGTCTTCAGCCGTGAAAACGATCGTGCCTGCCGCAGCGCCAGGAGATGCCGCGATACCTTTGCCGACGATGTCTGCTTTGTCCGCTTCTTTGAGTGCCTTTGCGTCAAATTGCGGATGGAGCAACATATCGAGAGTCTTTGCGTCGATTTGGAGGAGTGCTTCTTGCTCGGTGATCATACCCTCGTCGATGAGGTCGCAAGCGATGCGGATTGCAGCCGCTGCGGTACGTTTACCGTTTCTGGTTTGAAGCATATAGAGTTTCTTTTGTTGAATGGTGAACTCCATATCTTGCATATCTCTATAGTGATTTTCCAAAATCTTGCAAACGTCTTGGAATTGCTCGTACACTTCGGGAAGAACTTCTGCCATTTGAGAAATGGGCATCGGGGTGCGGACACCCGCGACGACGTCTTCGCCTTGTGCGTTCATAAGGAACTCACCCATAAGACCGGGTTCGCCGGTTGCGGGGTTACGCGTGAAAGCAACACCCGTGCCGCAATCGTCGCCCATGTTGCCGAATGCCATCATTTGGACGTTGACTGCCGTGCCCCAGCTGTACGGAATGTCGTGATCCATACGGTAGATGTTTGCGCGGGGGTTGTCCCAGCTGCGGAAAACCGCTTTGATTGCTTCGAAGAGTTGTTCCTTCGGATCGGACGGGAAAGGTTTGCCGATTTTTGCTTGATACTCTGCTTTGAACTTGCCTGCGAGTTCTTTGAGGTCGTCTGCGGTGAGTTCGACGTCATAGGTGACGCCTTTTTTCTCTTTGAGTTCGTCAATGAGAGCTTCGAAGTACTTCTTGCCGACTTCCATAACGACGTCGGAGAACATTTGAATAAAACGTCTGTAGCAGTCCCAAGCCCATCTGGGATTGCCGGATTTCTTTGCCAAAACTTCCACAACGTCGTCGTTGAGACCGAGGTTCAGGATGGTGTCCATCATACCGGGCATGGACGCTCGTGCGCCCGAACGAACGGAAACGAGAAGCGGATTTTCTTTGTCACCGAATTTCATGCCCGCTTTTTCTTCGAGCTTGGTGATGTTTTCCATGATTTCCGCTTTGATGTCGTCGTTGATTTGTCTGCCGTCCTCATAGTATTGAGTGCATGCTTCGGTCGTAATAGTGAAACCGTAAGGAACAGGAAGACCGATGTTGGTCATTTCTGCGAGGTTTGCGCCCTTGCCGCCGAGAAGTTCACGCATTTTTGCATTGCCTTCGGCAAACTGATAAACGTATTTTTTGCCCATTTAGAATTCCTCCTAAAAGATTTCTTTATATTCATTGACTATGATAACAAAAAACGCTTTTTTTTGCAAGAAGTTTTATAATGTTGCAGAAATATTTTATATGTGTATATTATTTTTTATAATCGAGCGCAAAACGCAAAATTTTTCTTTTTCTAATTTCCAAAATGAGTTGCGCCCGCCGTTTTTTTTTGTTAAACTTTGTTTATCAAATTTTTTTAGAGGTGCAACTTTTATGGACGCTGACCCACGAAGTAGTCAACAACTCCACTAATACGCACACGCTTTAGGTTCTCCTGCGTGGCGCGTATTGCTATGCCCCAGGAGGACAAAATGATCCAAGTCTACAAAAAAGTCAACAAATCCGTCATCGAAGTAGATCCCGAACTTATCGTCGAGGGCTACGATTTCACCGAGCAATGGATTCATATGTCAAACCCCACCGACAAAGAAATCGAGCTCGTGTGTTCCTCATGCAAAATTCCCGAGGACTACGTCAAAGCGGCGTTGGACTCCGAAGAGCGCGCTCACTGCGAGAAAGAGGACGGCATACTCATGGCAGTCACCGACATTCCTATCACCGAGGAAGACGACGATCGCTACACTTACGCAACCCTGCCTTTCGGCTGCATCACAACGGAAAGCACAATCGTTACGGTTTGCCTAAACGAAACGTCCATAATCAACGACCTTATGGCAGGACGCTACGTCAAGGATTTCAACATCCACAAGCGCACTCGTTTTGTGCTTCAACTTCAATATGTCATTGCAAAAAAATACTTGCAATACCTCAAACAAATCGACAGAGCGAGCCAACGCGTTCAAGCAGAGCTTGAAAAAGCGATGAAAAACGAAGGTCTTATCGAGATGCTTTCGCTTGAAAAGTCCCTCGTTTACTTCTCCACTTCTCTGCGTGCGAACACCGCCGTGCTCGACAAGTTCCCGCGTCTTGTCAAATTTTTCGAAGAAGACGACGATTTGTGGGACGACGTGCTTATCGAAAACAGACAGGCAATCGAAATGTCAAACATCTACCGCGACATTTTGAGCGGCACGATGGACACCTACGCTTCCATCATTTCCAACAACCTCAACGTCGTCATGAAGACGCTCACCGTCCTCACGCTTTTGGTTGACACCCCTGCAATGATCGCCGCACTTTGGGGCATGAACACGGGCGTTCCTTTCGAGGGCAAACTTTGGGGTTTCTGGGTTGTCGTGGGCATAAACGTGCTTATTTGCATTGCGCTTATCATCGTTTTTATCAAGAAAAAAATGCTCAAATAATGCGGATTTTGGAAAAATCGAATCGACACAAAAAAATCGGCAAACCGCCGATTTTTTTATTGCCGAAGAATAGTTTTATATCGTTGAAATTTGTCAACCGTTTTATCTTTTTTTCGGTATTCTATCCGCTTTAATTGCAATGTCCGTCGCATTTGCGAATGGTGTTTTATTTTGCATTTTTCCACATAAAAACGGAAGCGTTACGCTCCCGTTTAAAATTTTGCGTTTTTTTGCCAAAACCGATATTCTATCAGCCTTGAATGAGGGACTTCATGACCTTTGCCATGCATTGAATGACAATCTTCTTTTCTGCCGGCACGTCCTTGTACTTGTTGTACGTGCTGAGCAAAAGCGTTGCGATGTTCATCTTCATTTGCTTGGACATGTTTTGAGCAAGCATATAATCGACGAGGTTGGGAAGTTTGACAAGTTTTGCCGGCTTGACGATTTCGTCGTCGTCCTCGCTCGGACCGTCAACGACGTAAACCACTTCCTCTTTTTGCTCTTCGCTCGCAGTTTCGTCGGCAACGGCTTTCTCTTGCGGCTCTTCTTGTTCGACCTCTTCCACTGCAGGCTCTTCCGCTTCTTGCTCTTGAGAGGGCTCTTCTTTCACTTCTTCGAGAGCGGGAGTTTCTTCGGCGGTTTCCTCTACGGGAGCTTCCTCTGCCGGTGCTTCGTCTTTGACTTCTTCTACGCTTTCGCTTACTTGTTCGGATTGAGCGGGCTCGTCGTCAACGGGCTGCGCAACAAGGTCATCGCCCTGTTCTTGTTTGAGAATATAGGCGATGGCTTCGTACTCTTTGGGGAGTGCGTTGTCGTCCTCGTCGTCATCGATGAGTTCGCTTTCAAGGAAAATTTTGTCTTCTTGCTTCTTTGCCGCCTCTTGATCGGCTTGTTGCTTTTGAAGCTCTTGCTGTTGTTGCAAGCGCAATTCTTCTTCGCGGCGTTCTGCTTCGAGTTTCTTTTTCTTCTTACCAAACATCTTTACAATCCTCGCAATGTTTTATTGATATTCTTGATATTTTGCGTCGGCTCACAATTTTCCCGACGTCGATTTTTTAGTTGTTGCTTTGCAAATCGCGCATCACTTTGGAAAGGCAAGACACGACGATTTTGCGATCTTCTTTGCTGTCCTTAAACTTATTGTACGTACCTATAAGCATTGTTGCGATTTGAATTTTCATCGCTTTGGGCATATTTTTCGACAGCATATAGTCCACCAAATTGGGCAATTTGACGAGTTTTGCCGGTTTGACGTGCTCGTCATCATCCTCGTCGTCACCTTCAACGACATAGACCACTTCGGGTTCTTCGTCCTCTTGCGCCTCTTGGATTTCTTCGCTTTCCGTCTCCGATTGTTCCTCTTCGGACTCGTCCTCGCTTTGCTCTTCTTCGCTCGCAACGTCCTCTTCGGCGGAATCTTCTACGTTTTCTTCTTCCGCACTGTCCGTTGTGGATTCTTCAACGGCTTCTTCCGTTTGTTCGTCCTCTTCGATGTCGTCAACGTCCTCGGACGCTTCCGTTTCTTCGCTTGCCGTATTCTCTTCCTCTACGTCCTCGGAGTTATCTTCATCGGCTTCTTCGATTTGAGACTCTTCGGTTTCTTCCGCTTGCTCGTCAACTATTTCTTCTTGAGCTTGATCTTCGACTTGCTCGTCCTCTTGAACGGACTCTTCTTCGACAGGCTCTTGCTCTTCGCTTTCTTCTTGCTCGGCAGGTTCGGATTGTTCGCTTTCTTCAACCGCAGCGGTTTCTTCTTGCTCGTCGATTTGCTCTTCTTCGTTTTCGGGCACGATTTCCTCTTGCTCCTCAACGGCTTCTTGCGGTTCTACGACTTCTTGTTCGAGCTGTTCGTCAAGGACTTGCTCGGTTTGCTCGTCCTCTTCCTCTGCCTTTTGTTCGACTTCTTCCTCTTGCTCTTGCAAAAGTTCGTCTATATGCTGTTGTTCGGCAACTTCTTGGTCGCCTTCTTCGATTTCGGTTTTAGTTTGGTCGGATTCCTCTTGGGCAATCTCTTCGGCCTCTTCTTCCTGAGCGTTGAGAATTTCGTCGATGCTTTCTTGCTCGTCCTCTTCCGTCCCCGACTGTTCTTTCATTTTCTGCTCGATAAGAGCTTCGATGGGCGTTTGCTCGTTTTCGTCGATATCGACAGCCTTTGCGGTGTTGCGCGCAATGATTTCTTCAACCAAAGCGTTGAGCTCTTGGAGTGGCGAAGAATCGGTTGCGTAATTGCTTTCGATTTGGAGATTGACCTTTGCGTCGAGGTCCTCTTGCATAGCCTCGAAAGTTTCAAGACATCTTTGATTTTGCTTGCGAGCAAGAATCACGAGCACGAGATAAATCACGCCGATAAGCACGAGAGCGACAAGGTGTACGACGCCCATTTTCGCGTCTTGCAAAGTGCCGTAACCCCAAAAGGCAAACAAGCCGAGCAGTATAAGGGATATTGCGAGGAACACGCCCGAACGCACGTCTTTGTTCTTTTTGACAAACTTGTCGTAGACGGCGCTGTCGCTGACTATATCGCTGGGGTATCCGAAACGCACTCCGAGATATTGCACCCATGCGTCGCGAAGTTGTTGCGGCGTCTTTTTGGAGAAACAATGCGCCGTAAAATCGCTGACGTTGTCGTCGTCAACGGCATCGACGTTGGCAAGGTATTTTCTGATTTTTTTGCTTGAAACGTAAAGTTTGCGGGCATGAGAGCCGAGCAACGTGAAAGCAGTTATGACGCCAATACCCGAAATCACCGACAGTACGACGATGAAAAACATTTTGATGTCGACGACAGGAAGTTTTTCGGACACTCCTGCAAGCCAATGAAACGCCTCTTCGAAAAATTCCACGATTATCCTCCGTTTCGATACCGATGTGCGCGTCGATAACTTTAAGAAATATCTATATAATTATACATAGCGCACGCATAAAAATCAAGAACATTTTTCAAACAAATGAACTTTTTTATCAAAATTTTCCTCGTGTGCGCAAAAAGAAAAACGCCCGGCAAAATCGCAGAGCGTTTGGTGTCTTTCAAGGAGTTTTCGTTTTACGCAAACAGCCTTTCGTTTTCAAGACGCGGTTTTGCTTTTTCTACCGCACGTTTTACAATCATTCGATGCAAACAAGTCCTATACTTTCAGCGTCTTTCCGGTTGCGAAAGAATAAAGCAAAATTTCATCGATTTTTGCGCCTATTGCGCTTTCAACCGCCGATTTGTACAGATAAAGTTGCTTTTTGTACTTTTCAACCGTTTTTTCGTCTTTGAGCGACGAAGTTTTGAAATCGACGATTATCTTCTTTTCGTCATTGATAAACAGGTCGATTACGCCTTGTACCAACACTCTGTCGTCGCTTGAAAAATCGTCGGATACGTCGCTCGCCTTTTTGTACATCATAAAGGCTTGTTCCCTATGGCACCTACCCTTCTTTTCCGCCTCGCGCGCAATCTGCATAACCTCGCTTTCAAGGCATGCGACGATGTCTTTTGCATCAACCGCGGCTTTTTCTTCGGCGGTGAGAATATTGCGTTTTACAAGCGAATTTATCTGTTCTTCGACCTCGCTTAAACCGCTTGCGAAATAGTCGATATATTGCATAACCTTGTGGTAAGCAGTGCCTCGTTTCGCCGCATCTTCAAACAAGTTTACGGTATCTTCGTCCATGCCGTCGAGAGCGGAAACGCTGTACTTCATCGCAAGCGAAGTTGCTTGTTTGTACGGATATTCGAACGATTGCGCCTGTTTTATCGCGCTCACGATTTCATCGTTCGGCAAAAGTTGCATCCTTTCGTTTTTGACGCTGCGATTCTCCTCGTCGCCGGAGTAATGGCGGAAGGGCACACACTTCACCGCGCCGTCGAAAACCGCGTTTGAAATGAAATCGATATCGCATCCCGCGCCGCCCAGTCTTGCCGTTACGCCGAAGCCCGCGCTCTTCGTTTCGCTGACGGTTGCCGTGATATACATCAGCTGTTTGGCGCGCGTGAGCGCAACGTAAAAAAGTCTTATTTCCTCTTTGAGCTGATTGTCTTTTATACACTTTGCCACTGCAAGTTTGGACAGCGTGAGCGAATTTTTGGTTTTGTTTTCTAAATCGAAAGAATTCATTCCCACAAGTCCTTTGTTGTTGGACTTGTCGCCGCCCATGCCTTTGCCTGTCAGTATGAGATCGCCGGATCCCGCCTCGTAATTGAATCCGAATGCGGTGTCCGCAACGAACACGACGGGATTTTCAAGTCCCTTGTAGCCGTGAAAAGTGGATATGACCACTCTGTCGCCGCCCGTCGCGCCTCTGTCGCCGCCGTCGGCTTCACAGTAATCGCGCAGGAATTTGCCGAGAGAATCGTCCTCGTCGGGACTTTGCATAAACGCTTTAAGCCCGTACACGTCTCCCTCTCCCGATCGCATGAGATACGCCTCGTAACAGCAATCTCCGACGATATCGTTCATAAGGTTTTTTACGCTTTCAAAGCTCGCTTTGAGTCTATATCTCTCGAGTGTTTTCAGCGTATTTCTCGCTTTTTTCGCAACGGACAAATCCGAATGAGCCGCCGCCAAAAACTTGTCGTAAAGGCAATCGCCGTCTTCGGATGCGATCAACGCAACTTCGCTCTCGTCGTAGCCGCCGAAATAGGACAACAAATATCCTGCGAAAGGAATGTCTTGTCTGGGATTGTCGAGCACGCGCAAAAACGCCACAAGCTCTCTTTCCGGCAAAGAAACCGATTTGCCGAACGCTCCTTCGTTGACGGGTATTCCTTTCGATTTGAGAGTTTTTACGATTTCTTTCGCACCCGTCGAGCGTGAGCGGAACAACACCGCGATATCGCCGTAACCGATATACTTTCCGTCGCCCTTTGCTCTTCCGACGAGCTTTTGGATTTCGCTTGCGATGAAGTTGCCTTCTTGCGAACTTGCCTCGTCGTTCTCTTCTCCCTCGTCTTTTTCTATATCGTAAAGTCCGAAAGACGGGACGCTTTCGCTCTTTTGCTTTACGAAAAGATGCACCTGCACGTATCCTTCGGGAGATACGCCTTCCAATTTTACGGGCGCAACGTCTTTAAGTTCGAATCTTGCGTCCTTTTTGTAGTCGACGTCCGCACTCGCCTTCGTCATTGCGCTGTCAAACACACCGTTGACGAAATCGAGGATTCCGTACGCGCTTCTGAAATTGCGGTTGAAATAAACGTTCGTCCCCTCTTTTACGCTCTCTTCGTAGGCGTTTTGTCTGGATATGAAAATCGCAGGGTCGGCAAGTCGGAAACCGTATATACTCTGTTTGACGTCCCCGACCATAAAGCACTCGCCTTTGACGAGCTTACGTATGATCGCCTCTTGCGTGGGGTTGACGTCCTGATACTCGTCCACAAACACCGCGTCGAAATCCCCCGAAAGCTCGTATTCGTCGTGCGATAGCAATTCGAGCGCCTTGTGCTGCAAATCCTCAAAAGACAATACGTTGTCCTCTTGTTTGAGCTCTTCGAGTTTTTTTGCGAACGTTTGAGCGACTTCCACCAGTTTTTTGACGTATTTTGAGTTTTGCTCGTGGGCGGATTCGAGAGAGTCCTGCCTGTTGCAAATCTCTTTCATTTCGTCGATTGCGTCGTGAAACTGTTTGAGATAATCTTTGACGTAGCCGACGAGCAACTTTTCTTCATCGCTCGCTTTCGGGCTTACGGTTGCGCGCGGTTTTTCGTACTTGCTCGCAAGCGTGCACATATCGAAAAGTCTGCTTTTGCTTTCAATCTCGTCGCAAAAACATATCGCGACTGCAAGGCTTTGCAAATATTTCGAGGTTGGCGCAAGCACTTCGAGTTGCGTTTTTATCGGCAAAAGCGCGTTCTTGGCGTTTGCGAAAAACGTCTTGTAATAATCTTGCAATATTGCAAAAAATTTGCTGTTTTCATACGAATCGTAGCACTCGCTCACGCACCTTTCAAACTCTTCTTCGTCGGGCTGAATTTCGATAAGACCGTAAAATTTGATGAGATTGCTCTTCAAATTTTCTTCCTTTCTGGATTGCGAAAAAATGTCGGCAAGCTCGCAAAAAGTTTCGTCGCCGCTTGCGGTATAAGTTGCAATCACGTCGTCGAGCGCGCGATTCATATAAGAAGCGTGGCGAGTTTCGTCAAGCACGTCGAACGTCGGAGATATGCCGAGTTTGTCGAAGTTTTCGCGTATGAGCGACTGGCAAAATGCGTGTATCGTGCAAATATGGCAAAACGGAAGCTCATCGATTTCTTGTCTGAATCTGTCCCGCTTTTCACCCGAAGACGCGCAAGCCGCTTTAAAAAGTTCCTGATGTAACTTCTCTTTAAGTTCGTCGGCAGCGGCGTTGTTATATACGAGCACCAACAGATTTTTGAGCGTTGTGCCCTCCGATATCATCACGATTATGCGCTTTACCATCGTGGACGTTTTGCCGGAGCCTGCCGATGCGGACACCAAAATGCGACCTCTTTCGAGCACGGCTCTTTTTTGGTCGTCGGTGAGAAGAATATTACCCTTTTCGTCACGCAAAATTTCAAGTCTTTCTTCCGCGTTTTTACCGAATACGGTCACCTTGTTTTCACTCATTTTCGTTCTCCTCCCCCGTTTAAAACAAAACTTTCAAGTCCTTTGACTTTCGGAGATTTTCTTTCGCAAACGCCCTTGTACGCGCATATTGCCGAAAAGTCGCAACGCTTGCATTTGTCTTTGAGCGGCGAGGGCTTTATGTACCCTTCGGCAATCTTGCTTGCTCCCTCTCCCGCAATTGCGACGGCATAGTCGCCGAGTGCGTCGAAGCCCTCTTTCGAGAGGTGAATTTCGGGATTTAAGTTCTCGCCTTTTCTATCCGTTTTGTACGGTACAATCGCACAATCTGGGTTTGAAAGCGTCATTTCGTCCATTAAACCAAGCGTTTCGCGACTGTCGCACGCTTGCCCTTTGTATTTGTAGCGATTGCCGTCCTCGTCCGTAAAACTTGAAAACACCGGGAAATAAAACACTCCGCAAGGCGTTGCGTTTATGCTTTTTTCAACCGCTCTCATATACACGTAAAGCTGAATCTTTTGTCCGCAATAAAGCTCTTTAAGGGGTAAATCCGCGCTCTTATATGTCTTGTAATCGATGATGACAAACTTGTCGCCGAGCACGTCCACTCTGTCTATCGTGCCTTTGAGTTCCACATTTTTGCCGTCGAATTCGAGCGACATGGGTTTTATCTCGCTCTCGCCTATTTTCGCTTCGAGCAAATACGGGATGAATTTGGAGCGTTTTTGCACGTCGAACAAGTCTTGACAAAGCGTGATTCCCTCTTGTTTGAGGCGTGCGAGGATTCTGCCCGTATCCGCTTTTTCGAGCAACACTTCAAAATGGTTTTCCTTTATCGCAAGGTCGAAATACTCGCTTGCCTTTTGCGCCGCGTCCTGCTTGTCGTTTATCTTGCCGTCTCGCACGTCGCCGAAAAACTTTTCAAGCACGAAGTGCAAAATCGTGCCGTTTTCCGTGCCTTCGAAAGTGCCGTCTTTGCGCTTTCTCAAAGACAAAATATAGTT
>OHGK01001106.1_pt1 | contig 15257 bp, 17 predicted proteins | sample 1567671 | NCBI WGS metagenome assembly OHGK01 (sample SAMEA3879577, study PRJEB24766) | human gut metagenome | biome: human-associated habitat; feature: feces | place: USA | collected 1985/1987 | reverse complement strand
TAAGAGTATATGAAAAAAGTGTTGTCAAATTTATAAAAAGTTGGCAACTTTCTTCTGATAAATCTCTTATTAATGATATTAGAAAAAGTGGAATAAAATATTTTCTCAAAAATAAAATTTTAGGAATTAACAAAAAGAAATACTATACAATCTCAGAAACAACAATCAATGAACTCAAAAAACAAATAGAACCAATTTTTAGGCAGGCTGAAAATTTTTTAAGAACCAATAATTTAAATGATTATTTAGTTTGTCAAAATACTATTTTTAATATTGTAAGGATTTACTCTAAGCTATATAAAAATAATTTTGAAACAAAGTTTTTTCAGTTTCTTGCTTATAAAATCAAAGATTTATTTGTTTTATCAGTAAACTTGAAATACCAATCTTTTCCAGAACATATAGTTGATTTAAATGAAAAAATTGGTCTTTGTGCTATTAATGAAAGTGCTGACGAAAATAGCTTTCATACAGTTCAAACTATTGCATATTCAGCCTTTCAAAAAAATGCACAAGAATTTGTTATAGTTTCAATAAATTTAGAAAATACACCAGCCCCTAGCAATGCAATTATTTCTTTGAGAAAATTTGTTCACAAACTAATTTTTAATCATTCAGTAAATGAAGCCTCTGGAATAGTAGACGATCTTGGAGTTTTAGCATTAACAATTTGGACACTGAGCAATACTAAAAAAGTAACAAACAATGCTTGGTGTATCAACCTTATAAGTCTTGTAATTACTGATTATATTAACATTTTTTATAATATTGCGATGTACAATTTAACAGAAAAAATGTCTATAGCTACAGACTATATTGAAAACAAAGTCAAAGAATCTTTTGAACAGTCTTTTAAATTACTTGTTACTTATAATACATATCCTAGTGATTTTTCTGTATTTTTTAATAATATTGGTAGAGATTTAAATTTAAAATCTGTAACAGATATATTAAACAACTCTCCATATATTGCAACACCTTACAAAAATGCTATAATTAATGGTTCTTCCTTGTTTACACATTATGTAAATGCCTTAGATCAAGTTTACAATGCTATATTAGTTTATGATTTTGATGACAATGTATATTTTGAACGAAGCTTTAATTGCATAGCTAATTTTCTTGATTTGTTTGAAAGTTCAGCTAAAATACTATTTGATAACAATAATATTATGAGTATAAATAGAATTTTAGAAGCTTTAAATAATATACAAAAATGTATATTTTTATTTATTAAAAGAATAAATACCACTAATTATCAAAAAGAATTATTATTAGATGCTTCAAGTTCATTATTAGAAAATCTCTACTCTATTTTCTTAAAAATTTTAGAAAAATATACTAATTCAGAAAACTATTCTAATTTATACATAAAAGATTTTGTATATTTTGTAAGTTTAGCTGTACAAACTTATAATTACACAGATAAAAAAAATAAAGTAATAATTAAAAATTTAATTCAAAATATAATTATTTATTTCGAAAAGTTAGAGATAAAGAATAAAAAGAATTTATATCAAGGCATTAATTTAATAACTCTACTATTATCCCAAAATGATAAAATCTCTGAAATATTTACTCTACTATGTAATTTTATCATTAAATATAAACCACAAAACCAACCAAAACAGAGTTTATATTCTGATCTGCTAGAAGAAAATAATATTCCTCACTTCGCAAGAAATTGGATTGATTATAACGACATTCATGAATACTCTAATATTTTATCAGAGTTTCAAAAAAAAATTTAATCTAAAATCCCGCTCAAAACTTTGTATGCAAGTTTTATTTCCTCGTCTGTTGCTTTGTTTAGCATTATTTGGATATCTTGCAGGAGTTCTTTTGTATTTTTCTGATGATTAAACATATAAAGTTTATAAGGTTCAACATTTAGTGCTTTAGCTATTCTTTCAAGATTTTCATCTGTTGGATGAAAATGTCCACTTTCAATTTTGCTTATACTAGATGCTCCTATATCAGTTAATTCAGATAAATCTTCTTGTGTCAAATTCCTCGCCACTCTTATTTCTCTAATTCTTTTTCCTAAAAGCTTTTTTAATTCAGACATTTTTCACCTCACAATATATTTTTATTGAAATATTTGTAAAAATGAATTAACTTTAACCACAAAATAAGTTGAATTTCTTTTATCTTTATGCAAGTATATATGCATTGAACAAAATAAAACTAAATAAAATTTGTATTTTAATGCAAGAAAGGCAGGATATGAAAATATTTCTTAATGTTATTTTATGGATTATCAATGTATTTATCTTATTAAGTGGTTTCGGGCTTCTTTTAAGTCCAGATGTAAAAGGAATGGGGGCTTTTTTTGTTCTTCTAGGAATAACTTTATTACCACCACTAAGAGATAAAATAAATGGTAAACTACTTTCTTTTTTTACAGGTTTTAGCAAAAATAATAATTCTAAAAACCCAAACTATACAGTGCCTAAGGTGCTAATAGGACTTTTAAAATTTACTGTATTTAGTTTCTTGTTTATTTTTTGTATTGCATCCATGCCAGAACCTCAAAATGTTAATACTCATAGTGATAATATTGTTACAACAGAAATTACACCAAAAAGTAAATACCGAAATAATAAAAATGCAAAATTAATAGCAAAGAAAAGAAAAATACGCATATTATCATTGCCATAATAAAGATTGTAATATCAAATTTAGAGTTGCAAAGTCAAGAATAGAAGATGATTTTCTTAATCATCTAGAGCAAATTAAACCTAAAAAAGAGTTATTACAACTCTTTAGAGCTATTTTAGAAGACACTTACGAAAATAGTATTAAAGAGCAGAAAACAACCTTTAATAAACTAAACAAAGAGCTAGAAGAACTTATTGAAAATAAGAAAAAACTCACAAAACGATATTTAGAAGATAGAACTACAGAAAATGATTATAAGCTTGTAAATGAGGACTACGACAACTCTATCAATTCTAAAAAGGCTGATATAGCAACTATTGAATTGCCAAATATTGATATTGAACAGTATTTAGATAGTTGTACATTTGTATTAAACAATATTAAAGATTTATGGCTAAATGGAAGTTTAGATTTTAGACAAAGACTTCAAAAGCTGATTTACCCAGAAGGTATACAGTATAATCTTTCAGAATTTCGAACACATAAAAAATCAGTCATATTCGACTTCTTAGACCGATTGACTGATAATAAGTTTAATATGGGGCGGATGATGGGTCCTTGCTCGAACTTTTTAACAAAACTTTACGACCTGTATTGCTATCAAGTAAGGCGCTGTTACTATATTACGAAATTGAAAATTATATAAATGGGGTTGAAAAAGAAAAATAAATAATTTATAATAAAACCACAGGGTGGTAGTTGCCTAGACTACCAACAAGCCCTTAGAGGTCTAACGGTTCTTGTTCTTTCGAATGAGAGCCGTTTTTAATATGTTCAAAATCAAATAAATTAAAAGTAAACTTAAATTGAAATCGCTCATACTGCCCCCTTTCTAGTCGGGAACTAACCCGAGGTCTTATAAAATGTTGTCGGTTGGTTTCCTATAGAAAGGCTTGTCTTTACCCTGCGGTTAAATTTCAAAGTTCGTATTTACTTTTTATCATATTTCATTATAAAACTCAATATGAGTAATAAAAAACAAGATATTGAAGTTGAAATCAAGTTTGAAAAAGGTACGTCAACAAAAAGCGAAAAGTTATTAGCACTTGCAGAACTTTTAAGAGCGTTAGTGGACGGCGAGATAGAATATTTAAACTCAAATAATAGCAATTGTGAAAAAATAAAAGAATACGAAGAAACTTTACAAATTTTAGATTGCTACATAGAACATAACAAACAAAATTTTTAAAAGTTCGAATCCCATCAGCGGGCAATTTTGATGGTAAAACCAAAGAAGCACAATACATAAGGCTTACAATGCAATTCTATAAATAATTTTTATAAAATTTGCTCGAACGCCTAAAACGCAGTAATAGAAATAAAAAAGATGCCTTAACGGCATCTTTTAAAAATGGGGCGGATGATGGGATTCGAACCCACGCATAATGGAACCACAATCCATGGTCTTAACCGCTTGACGACATCCGCCATATCTGCGTATTATCATGTTATCACAAAAAGTTTAATTGTCTAGTTTGTTTTTAATATAATTTATATTTTACTATTTTATCAGTGGATTGCAGCATCAAAAACTTTATTGTTTCAGATTCACTGATTGCAAAATCCCGGTTACCATAACTCCATACATATTCACGGAACCCTGCACCTATAAAATAAATTCCACACGAAATATTTGAACGGTACCTGCCACTATGATATAACTCACAATCCACAATAACATCTTTTATGCTGCTTGGTCTAAACACAAGTTCCTTTGTCGTCGTATAATTTAAAATAGATTTTTTTGACACAGTACAAAAATCATTCACCTTGTCACAAACCAATTCTGCCGATACCACCAAAGTTGAGACAAAGTACGCAAAAGAACAGACTAGAAAAATTACAATAAACCAATCAAACGGCCTTTTTGGCAAATACTCTTTTAATATCTTTTTATCATATCTCATAAGCATATGCGTATTTAATATTTTACCCAAAAGTTGAGACATAAACCTCTACCTTTTCTGAATCATCAGGAACAGTATTCTGCCAACGTTTTATAACTTTTTTTAAGTCTAAAGCTCTAGCTGTAGCATCTTTTAAATCTTTATAACTCACAACCGTTACATCTTTATTATTTTGACCTTTGATAACAACATTATAAATATTATTTTCGGTCTTTACAACAACATCCTGGATTTCATTTAACGAAGGCAAATCAGTTACTGACTCTTTATATTTTGGCAAAACACAGCGGTCCCGATAACTACCGGTTCTACTACCACTACTGCTAAATATACGTGTCCAACATATCTCATGCTTAAATGCGAATGTTTCCATACTGCATTTATTAGTCGAGCTCCAACAAGTAATTCGTTTAGGGTGTCTGTCCCACTTCTTAATACTTTCTTCAATCGGCGGCACAAAAAATAACAACAATAACAGTACAAATATTATCGGATGTTCTTTAATAAAATACTTTATATTATCAAACTTTTCCACAAAACACTACTCCAATCCACAAACTAAAAGATACTCTTTAACAGAGTATCTTTATAGCTTTCTTAATTTATTCTTTGAAACATATACCCTATACCGCGAGCCGTTAATATTAACTCCGGATTTGCCGGATCTGTTTCCAGTTTAGAGCGCAGCCTTGAAATATGAACGTCAACTACACGGGTATCAATTCTGTGATCAGGCGGATAAGCCCAAACATGCTGTAAAATTTCGTTTCTTGAAAAAGCCTGACCAGAGTTATTAACCAATAATTCTAACAAACTAAATTCCATACCAGTAAGCCTGATTCGTTCATTCTTTCTGTAAACCTGTCGACGAGCAGTATCAATTTTGATATTACCTGTTGTAATAACATTTTTAGTAACCTTGCCTGAAGGTGTAACCATTTCACGGTTATTAGTTCTCCTCAAGACAGCTTTAACCCTTGCTTCAAGTTCTTTCGGGCTGAAAGGTTTGATAACATAATCATCAGCACCCAATTCTAAGCCTGTAATTCTTTCAGAAACATCACCTAAAGCTGTTAATATAATAATAGGAACATCTGAAGATCTTCTGATTTCTCTTGTTACGCCATAACCGTCCATTTTAGGCATCATAACGTCTAATACTACTAAATCAGGATTATATTTATTAAATGCAGCAACGGCTTCTTCACCATCTTGCGCAGTATATACATCATAACCTGCCATTTTTAAACGTGTTTCCAAGATACGTCTAATACTAGCTTCATCATCAGCTAAAAGGATACGTTGACGATCTTCTGTTTCATTAGGCATTTCCAAGTTTTCTGTCATAGTCTTTTCCTTACTTACTTTACAAAATCTCATACAATAGTCATAAACCCTTGAAAAATATTACAATTTATTTATTTTTCTATAGTTTTATAACATTATGTTACACTAATTTACAAAAAAATGCAAGTCATATTTTAATATCTACAATTTTGATTCTAAGATTTGTCTAAATTTTTCTAAATCTTCTTTTGTATCAATGCCAACGGGCACAAAGTCTACGACGGTTGTTTTGATTTTCATACCGTTTTCTAGCGCACGTAATTGCTCCAGACTTTCTGTTTTTTCAAGCGGAGTCTGAGCAAGTGTTGTCATAGATTCAAGCGCTTTACGTTTGTAGCCGTATATACCCAAATGCCCATAAAAAGATGCTATCCCTGAATTACGCTCAAAAGGGATTTTTGAACGTGAAAAGTAAAGTGCGAAACCGTTTTTATCAATCACACACTTGACAAGATTCGGATTATTAATTTCTTCTTCATCTTTCAGTTCTCTGATTAAAGTCGAAATATCAGCTCTGTCATCTTCTTTGACATTTTTAATAACAGAATCGATACTTTCCGGCTTTATTAAGGGTTCATCCCCTTGCAGATTACAAATATAAGAGATTTCAGGGTGACGGGAAACAACTTCCATAATTCTGTCAGATCCGCACTTGTGCTCAGATGAAGTCATTTCTACTTCACCGCCAAAAGATTTAACCTCATCAAAAATACGTTCATCATCTGTTGCAACAATAATCATATCCGCCAGTTTAGAAGCCTTAGCTTTTTCATATACCCAATGAATAACAGATTTCCCCATAACTTTCAAAAGCGGTTTACCTTCAAGCCTTGAAGATCCGTATCTTGCTGGAATAATTATTGCTGTTTTTGTCATAATAAAACTCTCCTATTAATCAACTCTTTTAACTACAAACGATGTCCACTGATCCTGCTGAATTTCTTCAACTAATTCAAGCCCAACACGCTCATACGCATCAATAACCATTTGTCTTTTTTCATACAAAATCCCGCTAAGCGACATCATTGCACCTGCCTTCATAAGATTTTTCAAATCTCCCATAATTTCAGCCAGCACAAAATGTAAAATATTAGCTACGATAAAATCAAATTTATCAAATATTTTATCCGCGGTACCGAGTTCAAAAGTACATTCTGCATTGTTTTTAACAGCGTTTTCCCGAGCGACATCGATAACGGTTTCATCGTTATCACACCCGTAAACATAAGATGCGCCAAGTTTTTTAGCAAGTATTGATAAAATTCCTGACCCCATACCGATATCAGCAACTTTGGTATTTTGTTTCATATATTTTTCAAGAGCCTTCATACAAAGTTGTGTTGTTTGGTGAGTTCCTGTGCCAAATGCACACCCGGGTTCCAATTTTATTGTAATTTCACCGTCTTTTGGCTGATACTCAATCCAATCCGGTACAACTGCAATTTTATCAGTAACATGGGTGACATCCCATTGCTCTTTCCATTTTTTTGACCAATCTTCATTTTGCTTTTCTTCAAGTATAAAATCCCATGAACCAAGCTCAGCATCGGTTAACCCGCGCGATAAAAACTCTTCACGCGAAAGATCCAAAACATTTTCAACATCGTATTTCAAATCTTCATAAGAATCTTCATATTCATTGCGCAAAAATATTTTCAAAGTACCCTCTGTTGTCGATACCATCTCTAAATCCTTGTAGGTTTCTTCCGCTAATACAACCCCTTCACAATCAAAATTATCAAAGAAAATCTCTGATATAATATCTTCCATCTCCGGATTAATTTGTAATCTCAATTCATAATATTTTCCAGTCATAAAATTTCCCTTAATATAAAAAGGTGAGATAAAAATCCCACCTTAAATCTAAACTTTTAAAATTATTACTCAACAATAAATGCGCCCATTTTTCTAAATTTGTCATAGCGCTGGTTTCTTAACTCCTCTCTTGACATGCCGGAAAGCTCATCAATAGCTGATTTAATGGTAGTTTTCATTTCTTGAGCCATAGCTTCATAATCAGTGTGAGCACCTCTGACAGGTTCTTTAATATCCCCGTCAATAATTCCGTGCTTCAATAAATGAGGAGCAGTAATCTTTAATGCAGTAGCAGCTTCCAAGTTTTTAGAAGCATCACGCCACAAAATTGAAGCACAGCCTTCAGGTGAAATAACGGTATAGTAAGCATGTTCAAGCATATAAACCTTATTTGCAACAGCCAAACCTAAAGCTCCGCCGGAACAACCCTCACCTGAAATAATAGCAACAACAGGGACACCCAATTTTTGCATTTCGCGTAAATTAGTTGCAATAGCAGCACCTTGAGCATGTTCTTCCGCACTGATACCCGGATAAGCGCCGGGAGTATCAATAATTGTTACAATCGGAATATTGAATTTATCGGCATGTTTAAACAGTCTTAAAGCTTTTCTATATCCTTCAGGCTGCGGCATACCAAAATTGTATTCCAAATTTTCTTTAGTTGACTTACCCTTCATTGTACCGATAATCATAACCGGCTTACCGTCAATCTTTGCAAGTCCGCCCATAATCGCTCTGTCATCAGTACCGACCCTGTCGCCGTGCATTTCCACAAAATCAGTGCACATATAATTGACATAATCCATAAAATTGGGTCTTTCCGGATGACGTGCAATCTGCATTTTCTGTGTCGGATCAAGATTAGAGAATAGTTCTTTCTTAAATTCTTCTGCTTCTTGTTCTAACACTTTAATATCTTTATTTAAATCCATGCCGGACTCCAAACTCATTTTTTTCAATTCCTCAATTTTTTCTTGAATTTCTAATATAGGTTTTTCAAAATCTAAAACTGCTGCCATAAACTACTCCTTACTCATGCATAGCCAGAATATTAGACAATGTTTCTCTAAGATTTTTACGAGATGAAACAACATCAACCTGTCCATATTTCATCAAATACTCAGCAGTCTGGAAGTCAGACGGAAGTTTCTGTCTGATAGTCTGCTCAATAACACGTCTACCTGCAAAACCGACTCTGGCACCTTGTTCTGCGACAATAATATCGCCTAAAGTACCAAAACTTGCAGTAACTCCGCCAAATGTCGGATCAGTAATAAGGTTTATATATAATAAACCGGCTTCATCAAGTCTTGCACACGCACAAGACGTTTTAGCCATCTGCATTAAACTCAAAGCACTTTCCTGCATTCTCGCACCGCCAGATGAAGATACTGCAAGTACCGGCAAACGAAGCTCAATAGCTTTTTCCATTATTCTTGTAACTTTTTCACCAACAACGCTGCCCATAGATCCGCCCATAAAGTCAAAATCCATAACGGCTGTCGCGACTTTGTGCCCATTAATTTGAGCAAGACCTGTAATAACTGCATCATCAAGACCGGTTTTTTCTTGAGCAGCCCTGAGTCTGTCTTTATACGATTCAGTATCAAAAAACTCAAGCGGATCTGTCGGTTTAATCTCTTTAAATAACTCTTCAAAAGAACCTTCATCAAATAACTGCTGAATTCTTGTTCTTGCATTTACTCTGAAATGATAATCACAAACAGGACAAACCATCTGATTATCTTCAATATCTTTCTTTAATAACTGTGAATCACAATGAACACATTTTGTCCATAAGTCAGGGTTAGCCTCAATTTCTACTCTGGCTTCAAGCGCCCGTCTTTGAATCTGAGCTTCTTTTCTCTTTTCAAACCAATCTTGAACTGTCATATAATTACTACCTTTATATCCCTACTGATAAGAAAACATTCTAATCTAACAAATATCATTATACACAAAAAAGAAACAATGGCAAAATCTTCACAAAAGTGGATAAAATGTTAAGAAAAATTTTTATTTTATTTATTTCCTTTTGCTCTGTTATGTATTTTGCATAGCATTTGACAGTTATTAATATCAGTTGATCCACCTTTAGACCAAGCTGTTACATGGTCTGCATCCATTTCTTTAATTTGCCAAATTCTTTTTTTATTATTGTCATTACCTAAAGCACACAGGGGACAATTTGAAATACCTTTTTCTTGAGCTTCTTTTGTTTGACGAGCATAAACTGTTTTTTTATCACGTTCTTCAAATATTCTAATTTCCAACAATTTATTATCTACACAACCACCTAAAACATATTCAAATATTCCTTTTTTATTTTTAACATATTCATCAGAATACAACTCTTGAACTTTTTTACTTAAAACATCAGGATTATACGGTTGTTTATGATACGTTTGATAGAGCCTGCCCCAATCGATACTTTTCATCTCTGAATAAACCTCCTTAAACAAACCATCAGCCCAATCAATAACAGAGTTAAAGTAGTTTTTTAATTCATTAATATTACTATCATGCCTGTGTAAAGACATATAATTTTCGACTTCCCCGCAACTAACCCAATTTAAAGCACACTCAAGATAATCTTGACGGTTTACAACGCCTGAGATATAAGAACCCCATTTGTGAATATTTGAATTTTGAGAATTGCTAAATTCTTCTTTTGCTTTTGTTACAAATTCACCTGAATAAATTGCATTTAAAACTTCTTGCCGATTAAGTGGCACGCCAGCAATATTAATCGTCTTAAACCATTCTTTAATTTCGCTCTCACTACCTTCACATACATATATCAACAATTTTGTATTGTTAATTTTTTCTTGTTTATCTTTGGCTAGACCTCTAAAATACTGCTCCATTCCGTCTTGTTTAATTGCAAATTTACTTGTAACAAAACGTCCTAAACTCGTAATTCGCTGTTGACCGTCTAATACTTCCAGCTGCCCATCTTCACGTCTGTTAAAATAAATTAAACCAATAGGATAACCTTTTAGTACGGAATCAATAACATCTACATCTTTCTTGCATTCGGCGTAAATATAGTTACGTTGATATTCCGGCTGAATAGTCAGTTTACCGTTCATGCCGAATAACCCCTTGCCTTCCTGTTCGCTATAAACAAACCCTTTGCAAATATCATCTACAGTCCAATCAGTATGTAATTCTGTTTTCATTAGATACCCCGCTTCCTAATAAGTATTCGTGCATAGGGCGCATAAATATGGTAGTCTATATTCGTTGCGCTATAATAATTTCCCTTTTTATCTTCACCTTTCAATGTTAAAACGGAATTTATCATTTCATTATTTTTTTCTTTACCGTTTATATGGGATTTAGGATTATTATAAAATTTATTAGGGCTAAATCCGTTCAAATTTCCTAACGCAACAATCTCAAATTGTTGAGGACAATATTTATCAAGAAAAGTAACAGGCACCCCCATAACCCCGTTATAATCAATAGGGATTGCATCAGTAAAAGGAACTTCTATCGCATCATAATTATCATATTTTTTGTATTTTTGCCCTTTAATTTCCTTGTGTTTGCTGTACTTAATATTATCTGCCATTGTCATTAAATTGAGCAGTTTATGTCTTTTTCCATGATCAAGATTTGTTAGCCATAAGCAATTATTAGTTGCAACTATTCTACTACCATTTTTAATTCGAGCTTCTGATCCATACAATTCATAACTTTCCGGAACTATAAACCCGGAAATCCACCGCCCCATACCAGTACCTAACCATATTTTATTTTCTTTTATTAATTTAAAAACCTCTTTATAGGTTAAGCAATTAATATTCCCTATCATTAAAAATTGTTTATCAGCTTCCATTACCCAGTCCAGAAACTCTCTAAATAAGCTAAACGGCGGATTTGTAATTATAATATCAGCTTCATCTCTTAATTTCTTTACTTCTTCACTTCTGAAATCACCATCACCCTCAAGGTATTGCCATTCTAAATCTTCAATATCAATAACTCCATTTTCATTTATATCATGAGCAAGTGTGAATATTTTCCCTCTAATCTTTGTTTTATCAGGATCAAAATGCGGAGAATTCTGTTCTAAAAGAGACAATTGATTTACAGATTGTAAATTTTTACTTTCTAATGCATAGCTTGTACTAATCAACTTTTTTATTCCAAATGATTCAAAGTTCTGTGCAAAAAACTTTGTAAAATTACTCCATTCTGGATCATCACAAGGCAACAGTATAGTTTTATCCCTAAAAATATCAGGATTATAATCAATATATGCCATTATTTCTTTTTCAATATCTGCCCATTGAGTATAAAACTCATCATTTCTAGACTTCTTTGCATTCCGTAAATTTACATTAGCCATATATCAATCAAACACCCCACAAACTATCTAAAAGTTACGTTACGCATGAATTATCCATGTTTAACGTAACAAGTCAAGAGCTTTTGCTATTTTATGATAGGTTCATATTCCGATAGAAAAATCCGATAATTTAATAAAGGATTAGAATATGAATATAAAAAAATTATTAGGTAAACGAATTCAAAATATAAGAAACTCAAAAAAGATAACACAAGAAAAATTATCTGAAGAAGTTAATATAGATAGAAAAAGCCTTTCATGCATAGAAACCGGCAAAGCTTATCCTGAAGCCGAAAACTTAGACAAAATAATGAAAGCATTAAACGTAACTCCTAGTGAAATATTTACGTTTGAGCATTTACAACCCAATGAAATCCTAATTAATGAAATGGTTGAAGAATTTTCTAAAAACGAGGACTTAACAAAAACAATTTATAAAATATTCAAATCATTAAAATACTAAATTTAATAATTCTTATCAGGGTTTATAGAAGAATCTCTGTGATGTTTGCGAATTTGTTCGGTTAACTCTCCTGGAATTTTAATATTTTGTAAAGCCATATGGTATTTGCGCAAATTTGCAATGCTTTCTGATTCATCTAAAAGATTACGCTGAGACTCCGGCGTAACACTGTCTTTAACTTTTTCAAACTCGGTTTTTGTTTGTTTTGCAATAATCCTTGCTACAACTTCATCTAAATCACTTCCGCTAACCCCGTATTTTGAAGCAATTTCAGCAACAGTTTTCCCCTGCGGAAATGTATAAAGCCAATTTACAGATAATCTGTCACCGGTCCCGACATGAACAATGCCCTTCTGATGCGGAGTGTACATAATATCCTTTTTAAACGGACTGTGCCCCAATCCAACAGCATGACCGATTTCGTGCAAAATTGTATGATAAACTTCACCTTCATCCATATAATCAGCATGCACAAGCCCTTCGGTTAACCCGATAGAGACCTCTGCACTATACAACCTGTTTGCCCTGTCATAATGAAAATAACAGCAGCCCAGAGCTTCTCTTTCTACCCTTTTCCAATCAATATTTACATTTGACTGTAATAAAGTATCAACGATTACAAACGAAACTTTCCCGTTAGAAACCTTATGCCATTCATCAAGAGCCTGTTTTACATAACCTCTGTATTTCGCATCCTGTCCCTGTTTTGAATAAAACTTCATCGGCGCAATATAAACCTTCAATGGCATCATATTCCACCTTATTAAACGCCCGTTTTTTACAGATTCTTGTAAATAAGTTTTCTTCTCCATATTTTTATTGTATAATAAAATGTGCTATAAGAAAAGTAAGAGATAGTGTATAAAACAGACTAAGGAGAAAAACACATGGGTATGAATTTAATGAACATCATGAAACAAGTTCAAAATGCTCAAAAAAGAGCGGAAACTGCACAAAAAGAACTTGCAGCATTAGAAATAACCGGAGAATCAGCAAACGGTTCTGTTAAAATTGTTTGTGACGGACAAGGTAAATTTAAATCAATAAAGATTGCCGCAGAAGCCATCAATCCTGAAAATCCATCATCAGTTGACTCTGATTCAATTGAAATGCTTGAAGATTTAATTTCTGCAGCAATGACCCAAGCTAACGAAAAAGCTTCAGCTGAAATGGGTGCTAAAATGAAACAAATCACCGGTGGTATCAACATTCCTGGATTACCATTCTAATGATTTATCCAAAAGCAATAGCAGCATTAATAGAGCAGTTTCAAAAATTTCCGTCAGTAGGACCAAAATCTGCTCAGAGAATGGCATTCCATTTACTTAGAATGCCAATGACTGATGTTGAAAATTTTGCAAAAGCAGTAATTGAAGCAAAACAAAACACTCACACGTGTGATATTTGCTTCAATTTATCTGCTTCCAGTCCTTGCGAAATATGTTCTTCAACCCAGCGAGATCGTTCGGTAATCTGTGTTGTTTCAGAAACGAAAGATTTAATTGCGATTGAAAAAACCAACGAGTATAAAGGGCTTTATCACGTATTGCAAGGCTTAATCTCACCGATAGACGGAATCGGAGCTGATGATATCAGAATAAAAGAATTATTAAACCGATTAACAGATGACAACGTAAAAGAAATAATTTTGGCATTAAGCCCGTCTGTTGAAGGAGAAGCAACAAGTCTTTATCTGACAAAACTTATAAAACCGTTCGGGATAAAGGTTTCAAGAATTGCATTTGGACTTCCTATAGGTGCAGATCTTGAATACGCAGATGAAATGACAATCGCCAAAGCCATTGAAGGGCGTCATGAGATATAACATTGTTAATTCGTAGCATAATAATACCCAGTACGGCGAGCACAAAAAAAACCTGACTTCTTGTGAAATCAGGGATAAAATTTGTAGGGGAAAAATTAAATTAAATTGGAGTTAAAAAACTTTTATTATGCAATATGCAGCATTTGCTTATTATAAGCTGCAATAAAATTCATTTGCTGAAACAATAATTCAGATTTATCAACAAACGGTTCAGGCTGAACAGCAACAGTTGTTGTAACCTGATTTTTGTAAATATCTTGCAACTTCTTATCAATCTTTTTTAAATTAGCTACTGCCATAATTTTTATCTCTCTTCTCTTAGTTATCTCTTATGTATATATAAAGTATATAAACTTTTTAAAATTTCAGAGTTTATAAAATATGTTACATTTCGTAACATTAAACAGATATTTAGAATAAAAAAGCAAATTATCGTTTTAAAATGTTTTTATATACTTGTAGGGAAAAGGGAAATCTTCATGTCTGAACAAGTAAATGGAATACAAATACCAAGTATAAAAACACAGCGCCAGATAACATTCCAGCAGAATCCGACACCTGCAATGCAGGGCGGAACATCTATGCAGGGAGTTGACGCAGAAAAACTCAAACAATCTGCTAATAATTCATATTTGGCAAACAGAACAAGAGCTTCTAAAGATTCCAATCCTCTTGTTACCGCAGGAATTGGTGCTGGCGTTTGGTATGGAATAGCACAGGGCATGGATAAGTTCAACCCGATGTGCGAAGGAGCTTATAACAATTCTATATTAGGTAAAATTGGCGCCTGGGGCGATAAAATTTCTACTAAAACATTCATCGGAAGAAAAATCGAAGGATTTGCAAGGTGGATGGATAAACAAGTTACAAAATTATCAG
>OHGK01001099.1_pt1 | contig 15327 bp, 14 predicted proteins | sample 1567671 | NCBI WGS metagenome assembly OHGK01 (sample SAMEA3879577, study PRJEB24766) | human gut metagenome | biome: human-associated habitat; feature: feces | place: USA | collected 1985/1987 | reverse complement strand
GCATAACCTTATCTGCAATCAATCTTGAAATAGCAACCGCAAATAACCCTGCAGATAAACAATTAATAAATGTTCCGCTAACCTCCCTAAAAAATGTTTCAAAACCTGCTTCTTTATTTCTGTGAGTTGTATCGTAAGCGGTTCTTGGTCCTACCATAGCTCCAAGATCAATCAACACGGCATTTGCCATATCATTTGTGTCTAAAGTTCTTAATGCTGTTGTTAATACACCGTCTATCGCTCCTGTAAATTTCGGCTGTTTAGTTCTTATATCATAAGGATTTACTGTTAAATTCATCATATCTCCGTCAAAAATTATCTGCACACGAAAAAAGTCCCGACAAATCGGGACTTTCAAAATTAAAATCTAGGTATAATTATAAAAATAATATCAAAAATTACACGCTAAAACCGCCAAGTCCCGAATAGGTTAACTTGGAGGAGGAGGAGTTATTGCTGTTAGCGAATAATTTGTTCATAATTTCCTTTATATTACAAGTATAGTATAATACTATATTATAAAATTTGTCAATAGGGTAGTTAATATATTTTATTAAAAAGGCGGCTGTGTAAACACAGCTGCCTTATAAAAGAAGTTTTAACCTGATTATTTAGAAATCCTACCAGGAACAACAACTCCGCCTTTTAAATTCTTTTTGTAGAATTCAACGTGTGGCTGAAGTACGCTGTCCAAAACTTCAGGTAACGCTTTACCGCTCATAACAGCAGTTACAATTTCCTGATAGCAAGTAGCAAATGCTCTTAATTGAGTCATTGCACCAGCAGCAGCTGCAGTTAAGCCCATATTTGAAGTTTCAACTTCTTCTTTAAAGAATGCGCCTGTGATTTCGTATGATTTTGTCAATGCATCAATATAAGATTCTGCATTTTCAGAACATACACCCTTATCAACAGGAACAGTCAATGCAAATACTAATTTATTTGCAGGGTTAAAATGAGCTTCTGCAGAGTGATGCATCGCATCAGGCACTTTTGCAACCTGCTTCAATGTATCTTTTACAGATTCATTCTGCATTTGAGCATGCCAGTAAACTGTATTTTCAAACATAGAACCCATATATTGATGAACAGAAGCATCAATACCGTTCATTTTAGCATCAGCCCAGAAAATACCTTCTTTTAAAGCATCATTTATATCTAAATCTTCTGACAAAGATTGTTCAGAAACTTCTTGAGCAGCATTTAACAATGAAATCATATCGGATTTTGACAAGCCGGCCCAAATAAGCGTAAATAGAGCATGATCATCAAATGCCGAAAATCTTCCGCCAACATCATCATGAATAAACAAATCACCAAGCCAGCCTTGCTCAATAGATGTTCTGCGAAGTTCGCTTTTTTCTGAATTAGCATCAGTAACTGCAATAAAATGTTTTGCAGCTGATTTTTTAGCATCTTCTTCTGATTGTCCTTTAGCCATATATGAATCAACTAACATTTGTTGAACTCTTAAAAATCCGTCTTTTGTTTCAAAAGTTGAACCTGATTTTGAAGCAATCATGAAGTTTGAAGAAGTTACATCACCTAATCTGTGCAAAAATCTTGCAAAACTGATTGAATCAACATCTGAATAAAATTCAACACTGTCATGGCAGATATTTAAACCGTTAATTGAAAGCATATGTTCAACAGTGTGTTTAGAACCGCCAATACCCATTACGCTTAATTTTTTAGCACCTGTTTGAGATTTGAAACTTTCTACCATTGAATAAAGTTCATCAACTCTTTTTAATTGTTCAGATGGAAGGTTTACCCAGTTTAGGAAATAACCTTTTTTGTTTGCACGTGATGCAAATTCTTTTACAAATTCAGATGTTTTTGAAGAATATTTCGAAAAATCAACACCTGAGAAACTTGTTTTTACTGATGAGTTTTTAGTTAACATTATTTCTCTCCTTTTTTTGTACAGTTTACTATACTTTAGTATAAAAATAAAATAAATAATAGTAAAGAACTTAGGGATTTATTAACAGTTTATTTATTCCCTTTTCCTGCTATTATATATTTATGCCTACAAATTTTGATTTTTTAAAAAAAGCCGACAAGAATTTATACGAGATAATCTCTGATGCTGAAAAATTATATAGAGATGAATATTTTGAGCAATGTATGGGACAAACCCGCAGATTTGCAGAAAATGTCTGCAAAAAAGTACTTGGAGATAAACGCACAACAGAAGATACTTTTGACCAAATGCTTGCAACCCTGAAAGATAATTCTCAAGGTTCAGAACAAGAAAAAGAATTTTTAGACGATTTATATTTCCTAAAAAAATGCGGAAATAAATCCGTCCATTCCTCCTCTGTTAAAAAAGACGGAATAAACGCATTAGAATGTCTTCAAAGAGCATTTGAAGTTGCTATAAATTACTCTGTATATAACCTAAAAGAGGATAAAGAAAATCTTAACAGGCATTTTGATATCCAGCTGCTTGCAACCGGCAAACGAGATAAAACACTTGCCCAGAAATATGCAAAAGCTAAGTCAAAAATGATTACTGAACAAAAAACAACCTCTAAAAGATCAGCCAAGAAAACAACTAAATCAAAACCGGCTGCAAAAAAGGTTTTGAAACAACAAACAACAATGAAATCATGCCCGAAACCTCAAAAAATAACGCCTTATTGGATTATGGTCGGCATATTCTCAATCATATCATTCTGCCTTGCAATATTTTTACTGATTATTAAATAAAATGCTATACAAGATATTTTTGCAAAATCAGTTTCTTTAAAGCCCGCGCATTAATTGCTTCCGGTTCAAGCTGTAGAAGTTTTTCCAAATACACTAAAGCCTTATGATAATCACCTAAATTTTTATAAGCAACAGCAATTGCATACAAAGCATCTATGAAATTACTGTCAAGTTCAAGTGCTTTTTCTAAGTTTGAAACAGCTTTTTTATAATCCGGATTTTCAATATCTTTTCTTGATAAAATAATCTTTGCGCTATTATAATAAGCATCTGTCATCTTATCATTAATCTGCAAAGCCTTTGTATAATCAAGCATAGCTTCATCAAAATTTTCCATTGCCTGATATGCTACAGCCCTGTAAAAATAAGGAATTTCCCAATCATTTTTCAATTCTAATGATTTGTTAATGTTTTCTATAGCACTTTCAAATTTTCCACTCTGGATATCAAAAATTCCATTATCAAGATAATATTTATAGTCGCTCATATCAATCCTTTATTTATATCTTTATTTGATTATAATATAAAATTAAATATAATAATAGCAAAAGGGAAAATTATGGATAAAAAGATATTATCAAATATCGCACTGTTTATGACCGCACTAATCTGGGGGCTGTCATTTGTTGCTCAAAAAGCAGGTATGGATTTTGTAGGTCCTTTCAGTTTTAATTTTGCAAGGAGTATTATTGGCGGTTTCAGCCTTATACCGGTTATTTTTATAGCAAAACTTATCCAGGAAGATAACCGATCCCAAAAATTAAAACATTTACAACACGTCCTACTTGCAAAAGCAGGAATATCATGCGGTATAGCCTTGTTTCTTGCAATGAGTATCCAGCAATACTGTATGCAATACGCCCCGGCAGGAAAAGCTGGCTTTATAACTGCATTATACATAATTTATGTTCCGCTTATATCAATGTTTTTTGGACAAAAGCTATCCCGCAACATTAAATGGAGTGTTGTAATAGCAGTTATAGGTTTATATCTGCTATGTTTTAAAAATGACGGAAGCGGGTTTGGAAAATATGATATAATATTGTTAATCAGTGCATTTTTCTATGGAGTACATATACTTGTTGTTAATTATTTTTCAAGAAGAGTTAATGCGACAAAAGTTTCATGTATTCAGTTTTTCGCGGTAGGAATACTGTCAATCCCGCTGATGTTATTATTTGAAACCCCAAATCTGCAAGGATTTATAGCCTGTAAAATCCCGATTTTATATGCAGGGATTTTAACCTGCGGGGTTGCATATACATTGCAAATTTTCGGACAAAAATACACTGCTCCTATAATCGCATCTTTAATCCTTTGCTTAGAATCAGTTTTTGCGGTTGTCGGCGGCGGATTTATACTACACGAATCAATGACTCTGAAAGAAATCTTTGGCTGCATATTTATGATAAGTGCAGTTATTTTATCTCAAATAAATACCAAACAGATAAAAAAAGGAATTCCGCAACTTTCTCCGCAAGAAGAAGAATAATTTCAGTCACTATTCAGGTTATAAATTGAAAACTACAAATAGCACTTGCGCTCTTGTCCTGCGACACCGGCATATAATTCAACAAACTGTTTAGCAGGACTTACATCAATTTTTTGCAATAAAACTTCTTCTATCTGGAAAAATCCTACATCCCCGGACATTTCTATATCAATTTTTATAGGCTTTCTTTCCCCTTTATGAATAGAAATACGATTAATCGCATTTGCCGAATATTTATGAATATCTCCGACTTTAGGGGTTGTGTTTATTGCCATAGGAATCCTTGCTCTGCCCTTTGTCATATCACAACCGTCGGCAATCAGAATAATACCGGCTTCAATTGAATGAATACGGCGGGAAGACATGTGCCCTACAATAGCTTCAGTGGCAATAGCTTTAATAATAACCCTTTTATGTAAATCTTTAGGAAACAGGTGCATAAGAGCACGTTCAATAATAGGCTGAGCCAACAGCGCAGACATCTCCTCATGCCCCTGTCTGCCTATTGCCATACCCAAATCATGCATCATACCTGCCAGAATAACCGCACACATGCTGTCTTCAAAAGTACCGATTTCCTCAGCTTCCAATGAAGTTTTAATTTCAAATTCGTGCAGAATATTCAACATTTTAATAGCATTTCCGACAACCTGACGCATATGAACAGGGCCGTGATCATTATACCCAAGCCTCCTTATTGATACATTATTGGCATATTCCTGCATCTCCTGAAGTTCGGCATCTTCAAATAAATAGTTAACAAGCTCAAGGCACTTAGGCTGGTGCTTCAACCTGCCCTGAATCTTGGTTTCTGTTGATATTTCCTTGACTGATTTCATAGTTCTTCCGATTCTTTCTTTTTATAATTATCTCTTACTATCATGATAACGCATAATTTATAAAAAGTTAAGTCCCGAAAATTAATCCACTACTTAAAATACACACTCTTGCCTTTAGTTTTATTAACAAAATTCACAGCCCAAGGAACAAGTTCTTTGTAAGAATCAAAATGAAATCCTATTTCAATCCATTCTTTAAGGTTATTTCCAACTGAACCGATATTTTTTATTGATTTATAAATAAAAGAGTAAAGTCCTGTTCTGTCAACTCCTTCTCTACAGTGGATATGAACTTTTCCGTTACTTTTTTCTACTTGATTAACAATCTTTAAAAACTGTCTTATTTGTTTTTCTTTAGGGAAACGGGTATATGTCGGAATGTTATGGTATTTCATACCTAAGTTTTCAACTACAGCTTTTTCATCAAAATTAATGAATTCAATTTTGGGTTTTCGAAGATTCACAACATCGGTAACGCCCTGTTTCTTCAGCCATTCAAACTGATCAACTCTTGGCTGTGCAGAGCGGGATAAATTTTTTGAAACATCAACATATCGAAACGGTTTATCTGCCACCGCATACGAATAATTATTATTATAATATTTATAATCGGTTAAATAATCAAAATCTTTCATAATGCAATTATATTTTATATTTTTTTGCCCACTTAACAAATTCTACAGACCACGGAATCAATCCTGAAAATCTATCAACATGCATACCTAATCGAATCCATTCTTGTAGATTTTCAGACATTGTACCCATATTTCTTAAAGTTTTATAAATAAACGAGTACATACCTGTTCTGTCTGCTCCGGCAAAACAATGAATATGAACTTTGCCATTTTTAGAAACAATATCATCTACAAGTTTCACAAATTTTACAACATCTTCCCCTTTCGGGCTTCTTGTTTTGGTAGGAATATTATGATACCTCATTCCAAGCTGATTTACATGCATTTGCTCATCAAAATCAATCTCCGGAATTCCCATTGTCCTGAAATTAATAACATCAGTGACTCCTTGTTCCTTTAGCCATTTAAAATCACTATACATAGGCTGCCCGGAGCGAGAGATGTTTTCGTTAATTTTAGCGTAATTTACAGGCTCACCTGAATGAAATACATTTTCATAGATTTTATTATAATTATTAGATTTTCCTGTGAATGAAATTATTTGCATATTAAATCTAAAGTTTGAACATTTTTTTATTAAACAATGTTTTTACCATATCTTAATAAAACTTTAAAATATTAAAAAAAATAACAAATTCAAAACTTGAGCTACTTTAATGAAAAACAGGAGACCGCTATGAAAATTCAACATTACCAAGCAATTCATTATACATCTAACCCCGGAAGTTCCAAAATTGCTGACAATAATGAAGCAGAAACTAAAAACATTGATTCCAAAAAATCTTATGCCTCAAAAGTTATGCTGGGTTCTAGTATTGTGGCAGGAATTATAGCACTGGGAATAGCCGGGAAAAGAGGATTACTTGGAAATAAAATTAAAATTATGCTTGGCAGGCGAACTCCAAACCCAAGAATAAAACCAACAGAAATCATTGAACCGCCTAAAATGGAAATGAACGAAAATGCAGCAAAAATATACAATGACATTCAAAATTCATGTTCCGGGCATATAGAAATTAAAATAAATGATAACCAGTCTAAAACCTTAAAAAATATAGCTGAATTTTATAAAGAAGCAGAAGAAGTTTCAAATTTACCTAACAAATTGGAAGAACTTAAAATTAAACTCAAAGATAAATCCATAGATGAACTTTTTGAACTGGAAACTCAAAACAGACATAGCATTTACAACTTTGAAGAGATAATTAAAGAAAAAAAACATAGTTTTATTTATGAACAAGGTAACGAAAATACTTACCTTGAAGAATTTGACCAAGCAAGATTTAAACACAATAAAGCAATTGATAAATTAATTCAAAACACAACTCAAGAAAAATTAGAAAACCTCTCTATAAAAGAACTTTACGATTTATATTTTCAAAAAATAAAAGAAATAAGTATTTTCAAAGAAAATATAAAAAAAGCAATAAAAAATGGTGCTAAAGAGAAAAAAGGATTCTTCAATGGGTATAATTCAGAAATTAATTATGAATACAACGCTAACCTACTCGGCAAGTATGGAAAATCTGACTATATACATTTACAAGAAACTAAGAAATTAATAGATAAAATAATTGACAAAAAACGTGAAGGAATCTATCAGAAATTAATTAGACCAAATGACAAAGAAATCTCTGTTTCAAAATTATATACATACGCAAATACTGAAGCTCAAAAAGCATTTTGTGAATATTATGATTTGTATCCATATAATTCTGCACTCAGATCCGGTGAAAAACTAGACGAAGATGCCCGGCATACGATTAAGATAATGGATAATGTATTTTTTAATGCACCTGAACTAACCCAAGATTCTATTGTTTATCGAGCTGTACACGGACACCCGATTTTTAAAGAGCAACAAGAATTTATTAAATCTTTGAAAGAAGGTATAATAATAAAAGACCCGTCATACGTATCAACCTCAACAAATACAACAAACGCTCAATTCAAACAATTTGCAAATAGCGTAATAGATGATTTTGGCGGAGCACTTATGAGAATCAAGCTTCCAAAAGGTACAAAAGGAGTCTTGGGCGGTTACGACGAATTCATCCTTCCACGAGGAACCCAATTAAAAATAAATAAAGTTGAAGAAGTTGATGGAATAAAAATCTTAGATTGTGAATATATTCAACCCGACCGGATTCAAGTATAAAATTTAGGGGCGGAAACATAAATGTTTCCGCCCCACTTATAACTACTTAGATTTAATATAACTTAAAACACCATTAATAAATGTCAACGGGTGAACCGGACAGCCCGGGATATACAAATCTATCGGATATTTTTCCAAAAACTCTCTGTTTAATTTTGAACTTTGTTGAAATACTCCGCCTGATATTGCGCAAGCTCCGCAAAGAATTACAAGCTTTGGATCAGGAACAGATTTATAACAATCTTCAAGCGCATAAGCCATATTTTCTGAAATCGGTCCGGTGATAACAATACCATCAGCATGTCTTGGAGATGCTACAAAATCTATACCAAATCTGCCCATATCAAAATTGACATTAGAACAAGCATTCAATTCCATTTCGCAGCCGTTACAACCTGCAGCTGATACCTGACGCAATTTCAACGAACGTCCGAAAATTTTTGTAATTTCTTCTTTTGTTTCAACAGCAGATTTTACATAATTTTCATAATCTGATTCAGTTGTTACAATTAACTTTTCACGACTTGTAGAAGTTAATTTATAACCATTTGTAAATTCAACCGCCGCTGAACCTTGCTTGTCCTGAACAGAACTTGAACAATTTTGTCGGCAGCCGGTAACAACATTTACCCGACAAGCTCCGCAAAATGTACATTTCCCCATATCAATTGACAATGGGTTCAAATTTAAAGCACCTGTCGGACATACTCCTTCCAAACAAGAGGTATCAACATCTGCGTTTAGTTTTGGAAAACCCCTGAATTGTTCTCTCATCGGAGCATTTTCGATATCTTCAATATATTGTTTTCCTTGATAAATTCTTGATTTTAACGTATCAAACATAGTTTTTATTCCTTATAAATCATTTCCTGAATATGACAAATTGAAACTTTTATTACATAACGGGAAGTCTGAAACTCCGTTATTTCTAACTGCAAGCGCCAAACCGTACCAATTGTTAAATGACGGATCTTTTATTTTATATTTTGATAATTTGCTATGAATATCTGTCATTGCAATATGAACAATTTCACCTCTCCAGCCTTCAACTACAGAGATTACCATAGAATCCTTGATATATTTATTATCAATACCTTCACAGATAATAGGTTCCTCTTTGTAATCTTTCAATTTTTCAAAAATCTTTTTCACCATCGAAATTGACTGTTTAACTTCTTTGTATCTCAATTTAAATCTGGCATTAACATCACCGGTGGCTTTAAAGGCTTTCTTTTCAAAGCCAAGTTCGGACATCCATTTATCCGGATAATCAAAACGAGAATCTATATCAACGCCTGATGCCCTTGCAGCCATCCCAACAAGCCCGATTTCTTTAGCTTTTTCATAACTTACTGTACCTGTTTTTTCCAATCTTGACATTACAGTAGAATTTTTAAGCATTGTATTAGTCATTCTATCAACATCTTTTGCAACTTTATTCAATGTATTAATTGCACGTTCTATAATCTCATCTGACGGGTCGTAATTAACACCGCCAACAGTTACAAACCCTCGTCCAAAACGGCTTCCGCACATTTCAAGAGTAGTATTTATAACAAGAGTTCTTGTTGCTCCAAACACAGCAGCACCCATCAAATAAGCAATATCACCTGCAATTGCGCCCATATCACCTATCTGAATTGCTATTCTTTCCATTTCTAAAGCAGCTTTTCTAATCAACTGCGCCTTATTTGAAACTTCAATCCCTTTTAAGGTTTCCATAACTTGAGAATAGGCTGTATTATATGCAATAACACTATCACCATTAATAGATTCCGCTAACTGATTTGATGGATTTTTAAGCATCATTTCTTCAATCCCGCGATGCTGATAGCCTAACATAATTTCCAAATGATAAACAGTTTCACCGTTACACATAAATCTGAAATGCCCCGGTTCAATCACACCGGCATGGATAGGGCCAACTGCAACCTGGTGAACTTCTTCCCCTTCCATTTCAAAGAACGGATATTTATCCTGATTTAATCTTACAGGTTTCAACCACGGGTGATGAAGCGGCTCAATCCCGAATTGTTCATAAAATTCTCGCTCAAAAATATGGAATGATGGAACATACTGTGTTATTGATTCATAAGATTTTGTATTTGAAGAAAATACAGTTGATGATAAATCAAATTCACCGTTTGCATCATCTGCAAGAACAACAAACAAACGAACATTACCAAAACCCCAGTCCTTACCAAAGAACCCTAAAGGTCTTTTTGCTTGCTTAATTATTTCTTCTCTTAATTCATCAATTCCCAAAATAGGAATCTTACCTAAATCTATTCTTGTATTATTTTTTACCTTAATCCAGTTTGTCATAATTTTTTCCTTATCCTAAAATGCTCCGGCAGCTAATTTGATAATCTCATTCAAATAACACGGAATATAAACCCCGAGTATAAATACAATTACAAGCATTACAACCTGCGGAATATACATTAATAATGAAACTTTATTTTTATTTTGTTCAATAAGCTTAACTTTATCTTCACTTAATTCGCCAAATGCCATTTTTACAACAACTCTTCCGATTCCAAACAGAATAATTGTTAACAGAATTACAAATAACGCACAAAGCAGATAATGTTTCTGCATAACCATTGTTTTTATTATCAAAAATTCACTGATAAATAAAACAGATGTCGGGAACGCACAAATTGCTAAAAATGATACAACCCATAACCAGCCGGTTTTACCATCAGCCTGAATAAGCCCGCTTACTGATTTAATTCTTTTTGATTCAAATAATTCCAAAACATTTCCTGAAGTTAAGAAGAATGATGCTTTTGCTAAAGAATGTCCGATTAAATGAAGAACAACCGCCAAATATGCAGCCCCGCCTAAAGCCATACCAATCGCAAGAATACCCATATTTTCAATAGAAGAATATGCAAGCATTCTCTTGTAATTTTTAATATGATAAACAAAAACTGTTGTCACAAACAATGACAAAAATCCCATTATCAAAAGAATTAATCTTGCATAAGATGTACAATCTGCAATTTCCATTATTTTAAACACTCTGACAATAACTAAAAATGCAGAGTTCAACAATGCAGCTGATAGCAATGCTGAAATAGGTGACGGAGCTTCAGAGTGCGCATCAGGCAGCCAAAAATGTGCAGGCGCCAAACCCATCTTCGCACCAAAACCAAAAAGCATAAATACAAAAGCAAGTTTTAACCATACCAAATCAAATCCTGCAGCATGCTGATACAATTGAGCAAAATTCATTGAATTAACATCTCCTGATGAAATATTCAATAAAATAATTCCGACAAAAGCCAACGCAATACCGATTGAGCAGATAAATACATATTTCCACGCAGCTTCCATTGAATGTTTGGTTTTATTGAAATAAATTAAATACGCACTTGATAAAGTGGTAGCTTCAATTAAAACCCACGAAATACCTAAATCCGTACTTAAAATAGTTCCGGTCATAGATAAAACGAAAATCAAAATCATAAATGAATAATGACTTATTCTTCTATCCGGAACATCAAGATTTTTTACATATCCTGTATTATAAACCGCAACCATTAAAAATACCAAAGATAAAACAATTAAAAATATCATATTGGTATTATCGATTGCAAAATACGGAATACTTGTTTTGGCGCCAACACCGGCAGCTAACAGCGCAGTCACTACAAAATGTAATACTGCATATAAATTTACCATCCAGGTATTAAATGTTTTATTTTTTATTAAAAGAACCAGCACACATGCCAGTATAGGAAATATTAAAATCGAATTAATCATTGTATTCATAGTCCTTTAAATCTGATAAATGAGAAACTTCCAGGTCATTAAACTCTTTGTTAATTTCATTGACAAATAATCCTAAGATATAAACCGCAATGAACACATCAAGTAAAACACCAAGATTTACTAATATAGGCATTTCTTTTGCAACAGACAATGACAAAAGAAATATTCCGTTTTCCATCGTAATAAATTCAATTACGTTAGATATAATTTTGTGTTTAATAGTAATCAGCCACAAGCTTATAATAATTACCGCTGCCGATACCCCGAAATAAATCGGTGAAATCATTTTCATAGAAGAAATATAATAATTTGAAAGTAAAAATCCGCCAAGCAAAATCATACTTGAAATTACCAAACAGTAAAAGTGCGGAATATTAGCAGCAACATCACGATTTGAATGTGTTTTTTTCAAAACTTTATACAAAAACCACGGAATAACTATTGATTTAACAATCAAAGTTTCAAATGTGAGAAATGCCAAGTTTAATAAATTATTATGTTCCATACCACAGCAGCAAATTAAAAATAACAATACACCCTGCACTATAAGAATTCTTATATGAGCAATGATTCTGCTTGTTGCGGCTAAATATAACATTGTTAATCCAAAAAGAATTATAAATCCGTTTGCCATATTATACCTCTAACCTCCAAACATCCTGGCTGCAACAAGAGATAAAATTACAAGCGCAATCGAACTCATAATAAATATAAATTCAAATACGTGTGACATTCTTATTCTTGCCATGCCTGATTCAACAGTTCCGATAACAACTGAAATCACAGCCATAACTAACAAGTATAAAATTACACCAAGCCATTCTGAAACACTGCTTGGAATAATAATATTTGCAATCAATGACGAAATCAAAAGCATTTTAATTCCGTTAGCCCAAGAAAACAGCGCTAAATCACTTCCGGAATTATCAAGAATCATAACTTCATGAATCATAGTTAATTCCAAGTGTGTAGCAGGATCATCAACAGGAACCCTTGAACCTTCAATTAGTACCATAATAAATAAAACAACAACCGCAAAAACAGAAATTAAAATTCCGTAACTTCCGGCATTTGCCATAATGTGAGAAAGGCTGTCAAAAGTGTAATTTCCGGTCAAAGCCATAATTGAAGCCATTACCATAAAAAATGCCGGCTCAACTATTGAAGTAAAACAAGCTTCACGAGAAGCTCCCATACCCTCAAAACTGCTGCCTGTATCCATTGCCGAAATCAATGACATAAATTTGCCTAAGCCTAATGTGTAAGCAAAGATTATAAGTCCTGCCTGAACATTAACTAAAGCACTTCCTGATGCCAATGGCACAAACAATGCTGCAAAAAGCACTGATGCAAACCCAAATACCGGCGCAATTTTAAAAACTACTGATGTTGTTTTGCTTATTACAAAATCTTTTTTCATTAATCTTATAAAATCATACAACGGCTGAAAAACAGAAGGTCCTTTTCTTCCTGCCCAGAATGATTTTGTCTTTTTAATCAGCCCCATCATTATAAACGGGACAAATAAAAGAATTATTAAATTCAATAACTTCATTATCATTTCTATCTTATCCTATAAATAAACTTCCAATAATCACAATTATTAAAAATATAAGTCCATATTTTATATAAGACTGAATATTTCCGCTTTGAATAGCTTCAAATTTTGATAAAAACCACTCGTCAAGTTTTAACACAGGGTTAATAACATAAGCTTCTTCAATATCCTCAATATGCAGACTGAAGTGTGCACTGTGAGGGAATAATTTTTTAGGTTTTTTAATATCAAATACTTTTTTAAACAAAGGTTTCAACATTGATAAAAACGGGCTTGCATAAGATGATGCAGTGTACTGCATATGATTGTTTGCCCTGTTATATCCGCAACCCCAGGTTTCATGTAATTGAATTTTGCCTTTTGTAAGTTTTAATTTTAATAAAATCATAAAAGTCAAAAATGCAACAAACCCAACGGCAAAGAATGCGATAGTCTGCATTAATCTCATAGGTTCATAGCAAACCGCGCAGACATTCATTGCAGCTTCCGGCAAAATTGCAAACACAACTTTTTTTACATGCCAGAAAACATACTGAGGATAAATACCGATTAATAATGTAAATAATCCTAAAATCCCCATCGGTATAATCATTGATTTTCCTGTATCTTCACTTACTTTTTCAGCAGCTTCGCTTCTTGGCATACCAAGGAATATTATACTGAAAGCTTTTGTGAAACAAAGAATCGCCATTGTTCCAACTAAAGCTAATCCTGAAATCGCAAATAATAATACAATCAACGATACAAAATTATGAATTTCCAAACCTTTAAACATACCAAAATAAATTAAAAATTCACTGATAAACCCGTTAAATGGTGGAAGCCCGCAAATTGCAACAGAACCGATTAAAAACATTATTGCAGTATAAGGCATTGATTTAATCAAACCGCCAAGAACTTCAACATTTCTTGTATGGGTTTTAATATAAACACTTCCAGCTGATAAGAAGAGTAATTCTTTAAATATTGAGTGGTTTAATACATGCAAAATACCACCGGCTAAACCGACAAGCGCAACAGTAGGATTGTGATATGTTAAACCCAGCATACCAACCCCGATACCGATACCGATAATCCCGATATTTTCGATACTGTGATATGCCAAAAGTCTTTTCAAATCGTGCTGGGTTATTGCATATAAAACCCCGTATAATGCTGAAATAACGGAAATTATTAAAACAGCATAAGAAATCATTTTTGATGGAACCCCAACCAGACTTAAAGTTCTTAAAATTCCATAAATACCTGTTTTAATCATAACACCAGACATAATCGCACTGACATGAGACGGTGCTGCAGGGTGCGCATCAGGCAGCCAGTTATGGAACGGAACAAATCCTGCTTTAGTTCCAAACCCGATAAATGATAATATAAATACAAGATTTGCAAAAGAAGAGTTATTTTGAAGTACTGATTTAAATACTGCAAAATCAAAACTTCCCGCTTTTATTGATAAAATTGCAAATGCAAGAATTATAAATAAAACCGAAATATGCATAAATACCAGATACTTAATTCCGGCTTTTAAGACATCTTTTTTATCACTTTCAAAAATAACAAGGAAAAATGAACTTAATGACATAATTTCCCAGCATATTAAAAACATCAACGCATTTTGGCAGGTAACAACCGCAAGCATAGAAGCGATTAACACCGGTAAAAATACAAGATGCGAGTTAATATTTTTTGAATCAATGTAAGGTTTTAAATATCCGTTTGAATAAATTACGGATAACAAACTCATAACAGTGATTACCATAATAAAAAATGCGGCTAACGGGTCAATAACAAAATTCACCGCCCCGAATAAATGATTAAAATTAAATGTTGAAACTAAATTATCTCTGCTGATTAAAACATTAACAGCCGGAACTAAACATAAAACAGAACCAACTGCAGTTAGCAGTGTGAGGATAAATGTTTTAAACTTTTTGTTAAAAGTTCCTGCGATAAGTCCGCTGAACATCAGAGTAATTATTCCGATAAAATAACTATTCATAATCTAAATCCACCCTAGACTTTACTATATAAATTATATTCATTACTAATCATAAAAAATTATAACTTTCATTAAAATTAAGCTATTATTTTATTCAAAATTTCAGCTAAAATTTTTCACAATTCCGTTTTAAATCTAACAAAAGTGAAAG
>OHGK01001065.1_pt1 | contig 15616 bp, 15 predicted proteins | sample 1567671 | NCBI WGS metagenome assembly OHGK01 (sample SAMEA3879577, study PRJEB24766) | human gut metagenome | biome: human-associated habitat; feature: feces | place: USA | collected 1985/1987 | reverse complement strand
CGGCAATTCCTGCACTGATAAACATAACCGTCAGAATATACCGCTTAACCGGGATTCCTGCATACTCAGCAACCCTGGGATTGGTACCAATCAGTTTAATTTCAAATCCCCATTTTGTTTTTGCCAGAACGAACCATAATATCAGGGCAAGAACCAAACCGATTACAACACCGGCATGGATTCGCGTTCCGAAAAAGGTAGGCATTTCTCCGGTATAACGGAATTTTTCCGTCCGTGGAAATGCAAATCCGGAAGGATCTTTCCACGGCCCCTGAATCAGCCATGAAATCAGAAGTGTTCCAACATAATTCAGCATCAAACAGGTAATCAGTTCATTTACCTTCCATTTCACTTTTAAAATAGCTGGAATCAATCCGTAAATTCCTGCACAGATAAAAGCTGCCAGAAAGGCTGCTGTAAGCGTTGTTTTTCTGTCGTATCCCTGAAGGTGAAGCACCACATAAGTCGCTGCAGCCGCTCCGATATGAAGCTGTCCTTCTCCTCCTGCATTCCAGATTTGCATTTTAAATGCAAATGAAATACCTACAGACAGAATCATCAAAGGAATCATTTTTACTATTGTTTCTCCCAAGCCGTACAGAGAACCAAATGCTCCTCCCAGCATGACCGAATATACCTGAACAGGAGACTCTCCTGCTGCAAGCAAAAAGATAGCAGAAAAAAGAAGTCCACCCACAATCGATACAGCCGGTACCGCAAGCTTCATCCAGCCAGGAGTCTCCATTCGTCTTACCAATGTCATACTTTTTTGTGCTTTTCTGTTATCTGCCATCCTTCTCACCTCCCAGGCAGGCAGCTCCCGCCATTGCCATACCGATCTGCTTCAGATCAACCTGCTCCACCGGAAGGATTCCCATAAACTTTCCTTCGTACATAACCGCAACACGATCGCTTAACTGAAAGATTTCATCCAAATCCTCAGATACCAGAAGAACGCCTGCACCGCGATTTTTTTCTTCTACCAGAATTTTATGGATACTTTCGGTTGCCTGAATATCCAGTCCCCGCACAGGATAGCTGGCCAGAATCACTGACGGCTGTTCTGCAGTCTCCCGGGCCAGAATCAGTTTCTGGGCATTTCCGCCGGACATACTCTGTATCAGACTTTTTGTTCCTCCGACTTTAATATGAAAATCCTCGATGAAACGCTTCGCCTGTTCTTCCAGCTTTTTATAATTAAGTACCCCGTGGCGGCAGAAAGACGGATTCCTGTAGCATTTAAAGCTGGCATTTTCTGTAACCGTCATTGTCTTTACCAGTGCAAAGCCATACCGGTCTTCTGGAATAAAGGCTTCTCCCATCTGAATTCTCTGCCTTACAGAAGCATTGGTGCAGTCTTTTCCGTTAATGGATATCTGTCCGCCTTCCAAACGCCTTAATCCCGCAAGCGCCTCCATTAATTCCTTTTGCCCGTTTCCGGATACGCCTGCAATTCCAAGAATTTCTCCGGCATATAGTTCAAAACTTAACCCTTCTACTGCCTTCAATTTCTTATCATTCAAAACTGAAATATCCCTGGCTTGTAAAACAATATCGTCCCTGGTGGTATTTTTCGTATTTCTCCTTCCCATGGATATTTCTCTTCCTACCATCAGTTGAGCCAGCTCGGTTTCTGTCGTTTCTTCTTTTTTGACTGCTTTTACCAGACGACCATCCCGCAGCACAGTAATCCGATCCGCATATTCCATTACCTCATTCATTTTGTGGGTAATAAAAATAATCGCGCATCCTCTTTCTGCCATATTTTTCAGCGTTCCAAAAAGCTCCTTTACTTCATCTGGAGTCAAAACTGCCGTAGGCTCATCCAAAATCAGAATATCCGCCTTTCGGTATAGAATTTTCAAAATTTCTACCCGCTGCTGCTCTCCAATTGACAATTGCCAGATTGCAGATGACGGATTAATTTTAATCTTATATTCTTCCGAAAGCTCTTTTACCTGCTTTTCCAGTTCCCGGGTCTTCAGGACTTTCACCTGCTCCATCCCCAGAACAATATTTTCTGCCACGGTAAATGGTTTTACCAGCTTAAAATGCTGATAAATCATTCCGATTCCCAGATTAAGGGCATCTCCGGGAGATCTCAGGGAAACCTGCTTTCCATGAATGGAAATGGTTCCGCGATCTGGTTTAAGTACACCTGTTAAAATATTCATAAGTGTACTTTTTCCGGCTCCGTTCTCTCCCAGAAGTGCATGAATTTCTCCCTTATAAGCAGTAAAATCAACACAATCATTAGCAAGGGTGGCTGGAAATTCCTTTCGGATCTGTTTCATCTCAACTGCAGCAATCTCATTCATTTCCATCTTCCCTTTCTCTGCTATTCCACAGGTTTGTCAGCCCAGTTATCAATGACATTCGGCAGGAACCATTGCATGCTGTTTGCATCCTCTATGCTTAAAACCTCTCCCTCAGGAACTCTCAATTTTCCGGTATTATCATAAAGAGGTCCTTTAAATACTTCCTCACCGTTCTCGAACTTCACTTTCTGCTCCTCAATCATATCAATCACATTCTGAGGAACATCATCGCTGAACTCTGCCAGGCTGATGGCTCCGTCGTTAATATCCAGTTCACACCATTTTCCCTCAAAGGTTCCATTTCTTACTGCTTCTACCTGTGTTGCCATCCACGGTCCCCAGGTCCAGCAGTTTGAAGTCAGCTGCTGTGTCGGTGCAAATTCTCTCATATCCACAGAACTTCCAATAAATTTCACACCACGCTCCTCACAAACCTGAGCAACTGCTGAAGAACTTAAATCAATACAGATTAGATCACAGCCCTGATCAATCAAAGTATTGGCACACAGTGCATCTGTAGTGGGATCATTAAATGAATTGGACCAGAGTGTAACCACCTCAGCATCCGGATTTACAGAAGCAACACCTGCTGCAAATCCATTGAGCTGCTTGATCGGATCCGGGAAGGGGATACTGGAACAATATCCAATCTTATTTGCCTCTGTCATTTCACCGGCCAGAATTCCCGTCAGATAACGGCCCTGCTCCAGCTTCGCAATATAAACCGAAAGATTGTCTGCTGTCTCATAACCGGATCCGTTAATAAATGCCACATCCGGATACTCTTCGGCCAAAGCAAGCATATAATCCAGATAATCAAAGGATGTTCCAACAATCATTTCACATCCGTCGTTAATGAATTCGCGGAGCACACGCTCACAGTCTGCTCCTCCGGCAATATTCTCCACTTTCACGGTTTCTACATTTTCACAGTTCTCTTCCAGATAAAGTCTCGCATTTTCACTGGTCTGAGCCCATGCATCTGTGCTGATAATGTTGCTGAACAGAAAACCGATCTTAATGGTACGATTGGGATCCTTCTTATTCAGGGTATCTTCTGTGCTTTCGCCCGATGCTTCACTTGCAACGGCCTCTGTCTTCGTATCCTCTGCAGCCGTTTCCGGAGCCTTTTCCTTACATCCGGTCAATGCTGTCACTGGCAATGCTGCTACAGCTGTTAATAATGCGATCCATTTTCTCCTTTGACTTCTCATGTTACCCTCCTTATGCATTTCCACTTGCGTTTTATTATTACAGTATTGTTCCGTCCTTACATTTACCTGGACAGCTTGTACAATACATATAATACATAAAGATAAAACAGATCCTGAAAGCTTCTGGGATTCTGCCCGGTTAATTCCTGTATTCGATCCAGTCGATATTTCAGAGTGTTTCTGTGAATATATAATTTGCGTATCACTTCTGCTGAATTTCCACTTTCCTGAATATACATTTCCAGTGTCTGAAGAAGATCTCCATGCTGAGGCTGCTCAAACAGTTCCAAAACACCTTCTTCTATCTTCAGTCCCTGAATTCTGGAAATAGCATATGCGAACTCATAATCTCGGTAATGATAAACGTTTTTCTGCGGATGCAGTCTTCGCCCGGCATATAATGCATTCTGAGCAATGATAAAAGAGCGGTTCAGATTTGTCTCCACACTTCCAACAGCTATTTTAATATCATGGAACAAAGCTGCAACCTGGCGAATCACCGCTTCATCTGTATCTTTCCTTAAAAACAGAACAAGACAGCTGTTATTCCGGCATAAATAATAATTAGGCCCGGTCAGAATTCTTTCTATCGCCTTCTGAGCACTGACCGTATTCCAGATTCCATCCAGAATAACTGCATAATAAGGCTGTGTTACATCAATTCCGATACGAATCCCCCTTCGTATAAAGGGAAGCGTGTATTCCTCTGCCTGATTCAGCCACTCTGTCAAAAACTCAAAATACATAACATAACTAGGCTCGTCCGAGCGATTCAAATATGGCTGGTAAATCACACTTTCTCCAACTGCCTTAGCAATTGAAGTCAATTTTTTGATCCGTTCCGGATCCCCTGTCATGATAATCGCTCCAACACATATATCTCTGAAAAACAAGGGTGTTGCTGTTCTTTTTCCTTCATAATGGCGTTCATTGTAAGACTGCATCATATTGGACTGATCGATGCACTCCTTTGCCAAAGATGAAATTTTTCCCATAATCATTGTATTTGAGCTGGCAATAATACATCCATTCTCATCTGCCACGCTGACCCCTCTGGGAATAATTTCCATTAATTCAAACACAATATTCTGGGCCTGTGCAACGGAAAGATAAATACTCATTCGCTTTTCACCTGCTCCCAGCGAATTCTTTCTGGTTCAAACCGTTCTTTTTTTATATCCTTTGTATCCGGATATCCAACTGGAACTGCGGCAAAAGGAATCAGCTCCGATTCCAGTCCAAATGCTTCTGCAATCGCTTTCCCCCGTTCCTGGCGCGGATAAAGGCCAAGCCAAACTCCTCCAAGTCCAAGCTCTGTAATCTCAATAAGCATGTTTTCCACACAAGCACTCATATCCTGGATCCACCATGGACTGTCCTTCGATATTCTCCTGCTATCTGCCAGTGCAACGATTACTGCCTGTGCGTTCAGGCAGCTTTCTGCATAAGGACTGGCCTCTGCGATCTTTTTTCTTCCTTCCTCACTTCTGATAATCAGGAATTCCCACGGACGTTCATTTCTTGCTGTCGGAGCACACATTCCTGCTTTTGTAATCGTTGTCAACTGTTCATCTGTTACCGGCTTTTCTGAAAATTTCCGACAGGAATATCTGGAAAAAATAGATTCTGACATCACAAATTCCTCCTGATTTTCTGAAATAGTTGTTTTATTTTTCTGACTTCACACGTTCTTTTCGCACAATATGATAATACCATTTCAAATCTCTTCTTTCAATGAAATCGCGACCGAAAACTATTTCTTGTTCAACTGCACAATAAGTTTCTTTTTTTATTGCAACATTGCACTATAACTTTTTTTCACTTTCACCTATGCCTCAAACACTATGTTTTTCACCCATAAATGCATCTGCGAGAGGATAGCATTTTCAATGCATTTCGCCGCATAAGTAGCCAGGCGGGAGCCCCGATCCGGATGGAAGGTTGAGACTGCCTTAATCAGTCCAATAGTCCCCACAGAAAGCAGGTCTTCCATATCATAATCCGTATTCTGGTATTTTTTTGCAACATGGGCTACCAGCCTCATATTTCTCTCTATCAGAACATTTCGTGCTTCCAGGTCCCCCTTCAGGCAGCGCTCCAGATATTGTTTCTCCTCTCCTGGTGTTAAGGGTTTCGGAAATGTTTTCAAAATATCCGCCTTAAAGCATACTTAATAGAAGTATATGTGAAAACAGCCTGCCTCGTGCCCGTTCTATTTTTCAAGTCCGCAGATTGCCACTCCTTAACGCAATTTTAGCGCCGGAATTCTTTCTCCCTCCATTTCTTTCTGTTATACTTTAACTTTCAGAACATACTTTTAAAGGGAGGATATGGATTTGAATCAATTGCTTTTGTTAGGTTCCGCAGTCATTATTGCCTGTATACTGGCAAACCGCATCACCAGCCGTTTTGGAATTCCCATGCTGCTGGCTTTTATCGGACTGGGTATGGCGTTTGGATCAGAGGGACTTTTTAGAATTCCTTTTGATAATTTCAGATTTGCTTCAGACTTCTGCACAGTTGCTCTTATTTTTATTATGTTTTACGGAGGATTCGGAACACGATGGAAAGCAGCCCGGCCAATCGCCGGGAAAGCGATTCTTCTTTCCTCGCTGGGAACGATACTCACTGCTGTCCTGACCGGAATCTTTTGTCATCTGGTTCTGGGATTTCGTTTGATGGAAGGTCTTCTTGCCGGCGCAGTGCTCAGTTCCACTGACGCTGCAAGCGTCTTCTCCGTTCTCCGTTCCCAAAAGCTTTCTCTGAAATACAATACAGACTCTCTTCTGGAAATAGAAAGCGGAAGCAATGATCCCTTTGCTTATATGCTGACACTGATCCTTCTCTCTGCCATGAATGGTTCCGCCTCCGCAGGAGAGCTTCCGTTTCAGATTCTCACTACTGCTTTTTTCCAGGTGTTTTTTGGACTGTTCTGTGGAATTGTCATCGCCCTGGCAGGCCGATGGTTTCTGGATCATTTTTCTTTTACTATCAATGGTTTTGATGCAGCCTTTGTTCTCTCCATTGCGCTTCTTTCCTACGCTCTTCCCTCCGCCATCGGAGGAAACGGATATCTGAGCGCTTATCTGGTGGGTATTCTTCTGGGAAATCATCCTTTAAGAAATAAAAAAGGACTGGTCAGCTTTTTTGACGGGCTGACCAGCCTCATGCAGATGATGATTTTCTTTATCCTGGGACTTTTGTCCTTTCCATCAAAGATTGCAGCTGTATGGCTTCCTTCTCTTGCTGTTGCTGCATTTCTCACACTGGCTGCCCGCCCTGCAGCCACTGCCCTGCTTCTCACTCCCTTGAAAGCGCCTCTGAAACAGCAGCTGCTTATATCATGGGCCGGACTGAGAGGTGCTGCTTCCATTGTATTTGCCATTATGGCAGCCATGAGCAATATTTCCATGGAACACGATCTGTTTCACATGGTTTTCTGCATCGTTCTGCTGTCGATTTCCATTCAGGGAACCCTTCTTCCCTGGTTTGCCAAAAAAACAGATATGCTGGATGAAACAGGAAACATCCTCACAACCTTCAACGACTACACGGAAGAAACCGATGTCCGCTTCATCAGCATCCCTATTCAGAAAGAACATCCGTGGAACCGGAAACTTGTCAGCGAACTGAACCTGCCCCCGGGAACCCTCCTGGTCTTTTTACGGCGAACCGGGGAAAATATTGTTCCCAACGGAAAAACCATGATACAGGAGGGGGATGTACTGGTGTTAGGTGCTTCCGCCTATCGGGAGGAAGACAGCATCCATCTGACAGAAACCTTTGTTTCCAATAGTCATGAATGGTGCGGAAAAACCATCCGCGAACTGTCTCTTCCCAAAAATTCTCTGGCCATCCTGATTCGACGCGGAAATGAAACCATTATTCCGGGAGGGCAGACCATGATACAGGAAGGGGACACCGTTGTCGTCAATGCTCTAAGATAAAAGGAACACTCTCACAGGAAAACCGAAAACTAAATTTCCTTTCCGCACTCTGTACACATTCCTGCTACGGCAGACATCGCCTGCAGATCCTTCTGCATCATATCATACAGCCGGTATCCTCCGACAATGTTCCAGGTACGGAAACCGTGCTGTTCAAGAATACGCTGTGCCAGATAGCCGCGCAGTCCAATCTGACAGGTAATATATATTTCTTTATCTGCATCCAGCTCATCCAGCCGTTCTCTCAGAGAATCCAGTGGAATGTTAATAAAGCCGGGCATCATGCCTCCGGCGCATTCCCCTGGAGTACGGACATCCAGACGAATCGCTGTCTCCGGAATCTGATCCAGATTCTCAATGTAGAACGGCTTCATCAATCCCTCTACCACATTGCCAATAACATAGCCTGCCATATTGACCGGATCCTTTGCGGAAGAAAACGGCGGTGCATAAGCCAGCTCCATTTCCTGAAGATCAAAGCAGGTCATGCCGAAACGGACTGCATTGGCCATATCGTCAATTCGCTTATCCACACCTTTTCCGCCTACAATCTGGCATCCCAGAATACGGCCTGTTTCCGGAACAAACAAGGTCTTTACTGTCATCATCTCACCGCCCGGATAATATCCGGCCTGAGAAGCTGAAGTCGTGATTACCTTCTGATAATTTGCTCCGCGGGCCTGAAGAGTCTCTTCTTTTTCTCCCGTAACAGCAACTGTCAAATCGAAGAATTTCATAATGGAGGTTCCCTGGCTTCCCTCATATCTCCGTTTTCTTCCGCAGAGATTGTCTCCCACAATCCGTCCCTGTTTATTCGCCGGAGATGCCAGAGGAATCAGAACGGGCTCTCCGCTGACTACATGGCGCACACTGACAGCATCTCCCAGTGCGTATACATCCGGCTGGCTGGTTTCCATGTAATTGTTTACCAGAATTTCTCCCCGGGTACCTAAAGCAATTCCGCTGTCTTTCAAAAAGGCTGTATCCGGACGCACTCCAATGCTTAAAATCACCATATCAGCCTGAACCTTGTTGCCGTTCTTCAAAATCACTCCATCCTCATCCATGGCAGTACAGGTCTGACCCAGGTAGAGGCTGATTCCTTTTGAACGAATGTAATTGTGCACCTGATGAGCCACATCCATATCAATAGGAGGCATGACATGAGAAGCGCCTTCCACAACTGATACATGAATTCCCTGCTCCGCAAGATTCTCTGCCATCTCCAGTCCGATAAATCCGGCTCCGATTACCGCGCAGCTTCCCGGCTTCTCTGCCTTGATATAATCATAAATAGCATAAGTATCCGGAATATTTCTCAAGGTAAATACATGGTTTTTCTCTATACCCGGTATTGCAGGACGAATGGGTGCTGCCCCCGGAGAAAGCACCAGCTTGTCATAGGTTTCTTCGTATGTCTGCTCTCCATGGCGAACCAGTACAGTCTTATTGGCACAGTTGACAGACAGAACCTCACTTTCTGTCCTTACATCTACGCCGAATCTCTGATGAAACCGCTCCGGTGTCTGCAGCTGCAGCGCTCCCTTATCTGTAATCACCCCTCCTACATAATAGGGCAGACCGCAGTTGGCATAAGAAATATACTGTCCACGTTCCATCATAATAATCTCTGCACTCTCATCATTTCTTCTAAGACGAGCGGCTGTTCCTGCGCCTCCTGCTACACCCCCGACAATTACTACCTTCATAAATGACTGCTCCTTTCTTTTTGAAAAGCCCTGCCTTCCGACAGTTTCCTTTCTCATTTTGTTTTGCGAAAATGAGAAGCTTTTTTCTTTTTTCTCACCTTTTATCCATTATGGATACCGCTTTTCTTATTATAACAGAAAGTTCGTCATAATTTCTGATTTTTTTATAAAATTTTTCTGATTTTTGTGTTTTTCACCTGTAAAAGGACTCTGAGGTGTTATATCATTCTGTTTTGTAAAAAACAGTCCAGTAAATATATGGTGCTTTCCAGGTAAGCTCCGCTGTTGTAGTCATCTATTTTCCTGCTGATAAAAGAATGGTACACCCTGATCAGAACATCAATCATCTCCCCCTTTGTCACATCCGCCACCCTGCGAATCAGCTTTTGGTAAACTTTTCCTATCTCCCAATATGCGGGAGCCGGATAACGACAGTCTCCCACATTATCAAAATTCCCCTCTGTGATTCTGCACTCCTCAACAACCTCCTCACACACCTGCTCTATATTGTCAAGACAATACCAGCCGGAAGAGGAATCAAAAATAAGTTTTATTCTCCTTTTTCCCAATGCATTCACAACATCCGAGCGCATATTTTTTGTTTGTCTGGCTGTATACTCAATCAGACAGCAGATAAAAAACAATCTCGCCGCATTGTGTTTTCTTCTTGTCTTCTGCTGCATACCTGTCTTCCCCTTCCCTAAGGATGCCCTTTCTTATGCGCAGTCTTTCCGAAACAGGAAAGAAGCCTGCATGCGAACTTCTCCGCCTGCGGCGTCCCGCTTCTGCAAACAAGAAAGAAGCTCGCGAGCTTCTCCGCCTGCGGCGGGTCGCTTCTGCGACAAAACTCTCTACCAACCCATGACGATCCTTGCGGAACATTTTTATTTCATAGGACGCGATTTCCTATGAAATAAAAACATCCTTTAAAATAATCTCTTGTGAAATCATTTTAAAGGATGTTTTTCTATTTGTCATTGTAGCTGTAGTATAATCCACCGCTCAGTCCGAGTTCCCATAAAGCGCCCGGTAACTAAGGTAATAAGATCGCAGCCAGAAACTTCCCCCCAGCCTGAAAAACCGGTAGCTCTCCTCCCTGCTGCCGCAAATCAAATCATCCACCGGCACATGAAACAATGCACTCAGCGCATACAGATTGTCAATACTGGGCAGATTTCTCCCTTCAAACCAGTGATAAATGCTCTGAGGAGTCCCCAATTTTAAATAATCCTGCAGATTGCGGACAGTCAGCCCCCTCCTCTGCATCATATTTTTCATATTCTGCCCTGTTTTATACATGTCAATACGAGGATATTGGTTAATGCTGTTCCAACTCCCTTCCATATTTTTTGACCTTTTCTACACTCTGGTTTCTCTATAAGATTATAACAGAGCTTTCCCTCTCTGTCATTATAGCTGTACTATAAATGAAAGGCAGCCGTATTTAGCTTTCGCTGCCATCGACTGCCTCAAAATAATCCTTATATTCTACTTCAATCGCATATTTCATTCGGGTCATACTGATGTAAAGATGAGCCTTTAATGCTTCCTCCAGCCCCTTTTCATCCTTGTTTTCCAAAAACTCCAGAAGCTGTTTGTGCTCCCGGATAATGCGGGTAAAATCTGTCTCTGTAACAAAATCCAGCATACGGAATCTGGTATAATGCAGCTGCTGAGCCTGTATAAAATCCCACACCTTTGCTCTGCCTACAGCGCAGAACCACAAAGCATGCATCTGGGCATCCATACTGTAAAACTGCTCCGGCTCGAATCCCGGTTCCTGAATCAAAAGCTCCTGGCACCGGATCTGATGGCGTATCTCCTCATAAAGAAGAGGTGTCGCCACTTCCATAAAGTCACGCATCACCATCAGTTCAACTGCAACTCTCATATAAATCATCTGCCGGATATCGTCCAGATTGAGAAGCGTCACATAAGTTCCGGAATACGGGATAGTATTCACAAACCCCTGTTCCTGCAGTCTTCGGAGAGCTTCCCGGACCGGAGTCCGGGAAACATCAAACCGGCTGCAGATTTCATTTTCACTGATTGCCTGTCCAGGTTTCAGCTCTAAAGAAAGAATTTCCTGTTTCAGCATGTCGAATATATAGTCGCCGCGATTCTTATAACACTTTTCGCCCATGCGTCTTCCTCCTTCTGCTCTCCTGCAGGCTCAGCTTTCCAATCTGCCTGCGAAATCGTTTAAAAAACCGGATTAGGACGGCTGTTTTCCAATGTAAGCCTGGATACCGCCATCAACGTACAGAATCTGTCCGTTTACAAAGTTAGAAGCGTCAGATGCCAGGAATACTGCCGGTCCGCCCAGATCCTCTGCCTCGCCCCAACGGCCAGCCGGAGTCTTGCTTACGATAAACTGGTCAAACGGATGTCTGGAACCATCAGCCTGTTTCTCACGCAGCGGAGCTGTCTGAGGAGTAGCGATGTAGCCAGGTCCGATACCGTTACACTGAATGTTGTGCTCACCGTACTCGGAACAGATGTTTCTGGTCAGCATCTTTAAGCCGCCCTTTGCTGCTGCATAAGCAGATACAGTCTCACGACCGAACTCAGACATCATGGAGCAGATGTTGATGATCTTTCCGTGGCCCTTCTTAATCATAGACGGGATAACAGCCTTGGATACGATAAACGGAGCGTTTAAGTCTACATCGATAACCTGACGGAAATCCTTTGCAGACATTTCGATCATCGGGATTCTCTTGATGATACCTGCATTGTTTACCAGGATATCAACTACGCCAACCTCTTTTTCGATCTGAGCTACCATTGCATTTACAGCATCCTCGTCGGTAACGTCGCATACATAGCCGTGAGCCTGAATGCCGATCTCAGCATAAGCTGCAACACCCTTGTCTACCAGCTCCTGCTTAATATCATTAAAAACGATGGTTGCTCCAGCACCTGCCATAGCTTTTGCAATAGCAAAGCCAATGCCGTAGGAAGCACCGGTAATCAGGGCAACTTTGCCTTCCAGGGAATAATTGTTGATGTAATCCATAATTCATTCTCCTTATATTTTTATTTGTATACAAATTCATAACTTGTATACATTTAACTCATGTGTATACAATACCATATTTTGTTCGTTCTTTCAATATACAGTTTACACAAATTATCTCTTTTGTTTTTGTACATATCAGTGACAGCCTGACATACTGGTATCGGAAGATGCCGCGCAAAAAGAAAGAGTCTCTATCTATAGCCTCCTGCGACTATCATATAAAGACTCTTTCCCGGCATTTTCTTTCAGTTCCTCACATCTTTTCAACTCAAATTATAATATCTTTTTCTTTGTCTCTCATCTCAGATAATCTATATTCCAATATAATCTATCATTTTATATTCTCATTTCTTTGAATATTTCCTAACTCTGATAGCTTATATCTACTGCCAATATATCTTATCTTTTGATTCCTGATAAATTTTGATATTTGCTTTTGATTGAACTTCTGTTCCAAACCTATTCAAGTTGAGGTAACTGCCAAACCCTTTTGTTGCTTTTCAGCTCCACAAACATCTGCGTCTTGAATCAAATGCTTGTTTCTCTGCTTTTGTTTTGATAAGAAGTTCTTATCTTTATGGTTATATAATATCACTGCTTTTCCATTTTGTCAATATATTTTTCAATATATTTTCATATTTTTTATTAATCGTATTTATTATTTGTGTATATTATTTATATTGTCTGATATATTTAAATTTTTCATTCATTATTCAAAACGATACTCAACAATCTGTTTTTCCGGTTCCTGCCTGGGGCTTATCAAATGCCGGGTTGAACGCATAAAAATTCCTGCTGTTCAAATGATCCTGAACATCTCTCAAGGCTTCTCCGAAGCGCTGGAAATGAATAATTTCTCTCTTTCTCAAAAAACGGATGGGATCGCATACCTCGGGATCCTTTACCACCCGCAGAATATTGTCATATGTCGACCGTGCTTTCTGTTCTGCTGCAAGATCCTCGAAAAGATCCGTAATCGGATCGCCCTTGGACTGAAATTCACAGGCATTCAGCGGAATTCCTCCTGCTGCCTGCGGCCAGACACCTGTTGTATGATCAATATAATAGGGTCCAAATCCGGAATCTTCAATTTCCTGAGGGGTCAGATTTCTTGTCAGCTGATGAACAATCGCTCCGATAATTTCAAAATGTCCCAGTTCCTCTGTTCCTATATCATTTAAAACCGCTTTTCCCTTTTCATACGGCATTGCATATCTCTGGCTCAAATAACGAAGCGCTGCCGCTGCTTCACCATCCGGGCCACCATACTGTAAAAACCTATAATGATTTTTCAGCCCCTTGCCAGGACGAATACCCATCTTAAAAAATTGATTTTCGTCTATTGTCATGTATTATAATGCACAAAAACAATCGTCTATTTTTGTGTATTTTTACCATTTACTTTTCGTCTATTATCGTGTATAATTAAGACATAACAAAGAGATGAATAAAAAGGAGGTTTCGAGGTGTCCAACTACGGAGAGAATGGTTATATCAATTTTTCTAAGCTCTGGGAGTTAATGGAAAAGAAAAATGTCAACAAGCAGTGGCTGAAGAAAAACGGCATCCACTCAAACACGGTAGCAAAGCTCACGAAGAACGGAAATGTTACCTGTGAAGTAATCTGCAATCTATGTCGTCTGCTTGAATGCCAGCCAGGAGACATTATGGAGTATAAGAGTTAAATTAAGAAGAAAAGGAGAATCACAATGAAGAAATGGATCATCATGATATTGACGAAGATTGGATCCAGAAAGTAAAAAATTCTCAGAAATAATATATTAGTCCGGAGGAATCCGGACCCTATCAAAACAAAAGGAAGGAGTAAGGTATCATGAAATATTACGGAACATATGCCTGCGGACATGAGGGAGCTGTTGATATTTACGGCCCAAGCAAAGACAGAGAATGGAAAAAGGAGAATGCATTTTCTAGGTTATGTCCAGAATGCAGAGAGAAGGCCAGACAGCAAGAAAGAGACATCGCAAACAAAAAGGCAGCGGAAGCAGCTGCAGAGATGGGGCTTCCGAAATTGACCGGAACAGAAAAACAAGTAGCATGGGCTACAACTATCAGAAATGATTTAATTAATGCAGTGCGTGAGGCATTGCAGGAGAACCCCGACAGAAAAATCACTGTAGCAGAATCTAAAATCATTGACATCAATGATTGGGGGCAGGCCTTTGATGTTCTTGTGACTGAAAAAACAACAGCCAAATTCTGGATTGATAATCGTGAAGAAAGGAACCTCGGAAGACGAATCATCGAAAAATGTAAGGATATGTTTTTTGATGTCCCGAAAGAAGTATAAGAAGAAATAGAGAAAACCGTTGTTGCTCCAGAAGTTCTTGCCTATGGTTGAGCTGAAAAATTAATAAAATTGAAAGTCGGTGCTCTGTTTATGGAACAGGGCACCGGTAGAGGAGGAAAAATATGATATTAAAAAAGGGCGAAATTTACCCAGAAACTATTGGTCACAAGGAAGAAATCATCTTTGATATTGATGACAGTGGTGCTACAATTCGCGTATTTTATTCAAAACCGACCGCCAAAGAAAAGAAAAACTTTGGTTCCGGTTCAGCTTTTCAAGTTCGTTTCGTAAAAATGAATAGTGTTTTGATGATGCTGTTTCGGTTTGGGATTCTCCCCTGGATGGATGCTCCATACAGTCCACACCTTAGTGCAAATTTAACCGTAATCCCTGTTCCGGAAGATGGTCAAGGATTATCCTGTACAATCATGCTTTTCAATAGCGCTGACGGAAAGCTAGAAGAACTTAGATTCGTTTCTTTCCCTGAGGAAACTACCAAAGAACTACTCAAAACGATTTCTGACATGAAAAAAGAAAGTTTCGACCGGTTGAAATACTTTATGGAACTTAATGATATCTACAACAGGTTTGAGACCGAAGATCTTCTGAAATTTTCATAGGAATCAGCCCGGAGATTACCTCCGGGCCTTTTTCTATTTCGCCATCCCTGTCCACCGCAGCGCCCCATCTGCATCCGGCGTCAATGTAACCGGCTCCGTCAGCATCCGGCCTTCATCGTCCATAATGTACCACTTGCCATCTATGGTCTGCTGTCCCTTTACCATGGCTCCATCTGCTCCCAGATAATACCAGTGCCCATTGTACTGGTACCAAACATTACGCACCATCATACCAGCGCCGTCAAACCAGTACCAGCGCCCCGCATCCTCGTACCAGTCATTGACGACACAATGGTCATTGTCCAGGTAATACCGCCAGCCGCCGTCCTCCTGCTGCCAGCCGGATTTCCCCAGTTTTGACCATGGCGGCAGGCCGTAGCCCAGTATCTTGTTGTCAGTGCGGCTGTAGGATTTTCTGCACACTCCCCCGCCATTTTCCACCACGCCGGAAGCTCCGGAGGTGTTGCCCTCAATG
>OHGK01001041.1_pt1 | contig 16002 bp, 13 predicted proteins | sample 1567671 | NCBI WGS metagenome assembly OHGK01 (sample SAMEA3879577, study PRJEB24766) | human gut metagenome | biome: human-associated habitat; feature: feces | place: USA | collected 1985/1987 | reverse complement strand
GGGGAGCTGGATGAAAAGCAGCGGGCGGATTGGGCGCAGCGCATGGAGGAGATTGCCCAGCACTGTTCCCAGCGGGAGTTGGCGGCCCTGGAAGCGGAGCGGGCGGCGGACGACCTGAAGAAGTGCGAATATATGAAAGACCGGATCGGTACGGTGGAGACCGGGATCATCTCCGGGGTGGCCCAATATGGTTTTTTTGTACAATTGCCCAATACGGTAGAGGGGATGGTGCGAATTGGCTCCATGGAGGATGATTATTACATCCTGGACGAGCAAAACTACCGTATGGTGGGCAGGAGCACAGGCAAGGTCTACCGGTTGGGGGACCAGGTGACCATCCGGGTAACGGGGGCGGACTTGGAGACCGGGAATGTGGACTTTGTCCTGGAGCGGAGCGCTGGCAGCCAGGGCAAAAAGAAGGACGGGGAAGGCCCGGGCAACGGACGGCGGCGGAGCCAGGCAAAGGGCAGGAGCGGCCAGCAAGGGGGGAAGGCCCCGGCTTCCCATAAGGGGGAGGCGGCCTCGGGGGAGAAAAAGAGCCCGGGGCATAGAAACACCCGGCGTGGATCCGGCGGCAAGGTTGTAAAACCGGCTGGGAAATGATACAATAGAATTGGAAAGGTGGTGAACCTATGCCGGTACAAAAGGGCATAAAGCCCGTGGCCCAGAACCGCAAGGCCAGACACGATTATTTTATCGAGGATACCTACGAATGCGGGATAGAGCTGGTGGGGACGGAGGTCAAGAGCATCCGGGCCGGCAAGGTGAACCTGAAGGACTGCTACGCCCAGGTGAAGGATGGGCAGATGTATGTGATCGGCATGCACATCAGCCCTTATGAGCAGGGCAACATCTACAACCGGGACCCATTCCGCAGCCGGCGGCTGCTGCTCCATAAACGGGAGATCCGCAAGCTCCAGGCCCTGTCCCAGGCGGACGGCTATAGTTTGATCCCTCTGCAGTTGTATCTGAAGGACGGCAGGGTGAAGCTGGAGTTGGCGGTGGCCAAGGGCAAAAAGCTGTACGATAAGCGCAGCGCCTTGGCGGAACGGGACGCCAAACGGGATATGGACCGCAGGATGCGGATGCAGGAACGGTAAAACAACTGGGCCGGACCGGCCCAATATATGGGGGCGTACATGGTTTCGACGGGGATCATGGAGGCCGGATAAGCGAGCCGAAGACCCGTGCTTCGATAAAAACGGGAAACTTAAATTTAACTGGCAAATCTGATTTTGCTCTCGCTGCCTAATTAGGCGGCGCGTCCGCCCGGCGGTTCCCACGCCGCCGGACCCGGGCGTCATCAATGTGGGGAACCAGCCTGCCTAAGCTTTGCGGCAGGTGGGATTTAATGAAGCTACCGAAGCCCTGATCCTGTCGGAGGGAGCTGCTTTGGCTGAGGGAACGTTAATACACCGACTACGCTCGTAGAAAGTCTTGCTGACAGGTTTTCGGACAGGGGTTCAACTCCCCTCGACTCCACCAAAAAGTGCAAATCCGAACATCGAGAGGTGTTCGGATTTTGCTTATTCCGCTCCACCAGCACAATACGATCCGAACCTTATCCTATTGGAAGGGGGTCGGATCGTTGTTTTTATTTACTTCGCCCGCTGTTTGGAGGAAAGAAAGGCATGGAGCGCGGGGAAAGCGGCGACGGCCAATGAGATAAGGAGAAACAGGACTGCGGCGTCGGGCCTTGCCTTTATCCATCCCGAGAAATGCGCCGTAATAAGGTAGATGAGCGCGCCGGCGGTTAGATGTATCAGAATCTTTAGCCGAAAGGAAAGCCGGCTGCTTTCGTAAATCAGGGTGGGGACGGAAAAACCCGTCGCTATTATTATGCAGTATGCGGCGAGCTGCTGCCAGCCTTCCCCGGTTTTTTGCCTGAAGAAAGCATTTGCACCACCTTCAAAAAGGGGAAATATAAAGATTATCGCCACGAAAGCAACACATCCGACGCTGATTCCCGAGCAAATCTTTTTTATCAGCTTTTTTATCGCATACACCTCCAAAAATCCGTTTTCGCGCAAAACCGATACTGCATCAGTATTGCGCAAAAGCGCGATCCGATGCAATGAAAAACAACTAATAATTATATTATACAATGCCCCGGCACTTCCTGTCTTTACTTCAATCAAAATCCCCCGCAGCTTGCTTACTGCGGGGGATGGCTTTGCGGTCCGGGCCTTTGGTTAGGGGTTATGCAAGCGCTTCCGCAAGGGTCTCAAAGGCGGGGATCTTGAGTATGGGTATGGATACCTGCTCCTTGCGCTCGTTTTCGGAGCCGGCAGCGGCGGTGACATCGTTGGAGTAGTTTGCGCGGAAGGTGCCTTCCTTGGCGTCGAGGTAGTTGTCAAAGAAGTTCCATGCTACGCCTCCGTCAACGGCGGCGGGCTCGCACATGAGCGCCGCAAAGGAGCCGAAGCGCTGCGCGGTGGAGATCACATAGGTACCGGCGGGGATAACGATATCGCCGTCGCCCTTCTTCCACTCGCCGGTCACGAGGGTCTGGAAGTGGCCCTCATAATCCTTGCGTTCGCGGCCGTCTATGACTGCGCCGCCGCTGGTGTAGGACTTGATGGCGAAGTGGAGATGGTCTGCGCCCGCGACGGTAACGTCGTTGGGAAGCTGGGTCATCTCAACGCCGTGGAACTTCATAAGCTCGATGAATTCAGTGCAATCCTGGTCTATAAGGTAGTATGCTCCCATGGTCTCGACGTCGGTGGGTACGAAGGTTCCCCAATATTCGGTCTCATAGTCCACCGGTGCGCCGTACTCGATGGCATAGGGATCGCCCTCGTCGTCGTACAGGCGCTCGCCGATAACGGTGCCGTCCTCGCCGGTCTCATAGGAGAGAACGGTCAGGGTGTCCTTGCCCTCAAAGGGCATGGTGGTCATTTCGGAGTTGAGGGCCACAAAGTCCTTTTCGGGATTGATGCCCTCTGTGGCGCGGGCCTCTGAGCGGGCGTCGGCGGCTGCGATCATGGCCTTGATTTCGTCCTTGTCCTTTGCCACAACCTGCAGAGCGCCGTAGATGCACTCATACTGGGTATCCACGCGGACGGGGAAATCGTCGTAGGAGTAGACCTCCAGCAGCAGGGCGAGCCTGTTCCTGAGACCGGCATAGTTGGTGGTGTAGCGAGCATAGTCCTCAAAGGTGCGCCAGCCCTCGGCTACTATGTCGCTGTAATAATAGCCCCAGTTGCCGTAGGGGACGGCTACCTTGCCCTTGGAGGCCAGATAGGAGCCCTCGCGCAGGGCCCGTGAGCAGAATACATCGCGGTTGTAAGCGAGAAGCTCGGCGTCGGTTCCGGCGTTGAGGCCCCAGTTATAGGTTACGGCGTGACGCATATAGGAGCCGTCGGTCGCGTGGGCGTCGATGAAGAGGATGGGGTTCCAGTCGTTCATCAGCTTGACGATGGTGCGGCCGCAGGCGGTCTCCAGCTTGGTCATGTCGCGGTTGACGTTAAGGCCGTTGCCCTCGGCGCGGGTGCCTACCAGCTTGGGCGTGAACTGGGTGGTTATGCGGTTCTTGCCCAGATTGTCGTTTCCATCGGGGTTGCTGTTGGGGACGATGATGACGACCAAATCCTTGAGAAGATCGTCATGCTTGCCCTGCGCGACTTCGCGGGCGAAGATCATCATGGATTCCTTGCCCTCGATCTCGCCGGAGTGGATATTGCAGTTTACATATACAACGCCCTTGTCCTCGGGTACGTCGGCGGGGGAGGCGGGGGCTATCATGTAGGATATGGGAGTGCCGGCCTCGGTAGCGAAGGTGGTGGTGTCCAGAATGATGCGGCCGGCGCTGTGCTCGGCTACTACCTTCAGAAAATCAATGACCTCCTGAGACGATGTGGTGCGTTCCCAATTGCTCTCCTCGGCAGGGGTTTTGAGCTCTGCCAGTATCGCCTGGGAATCGACCTTCTCGGTCTCCGGCTCAGCTGCGGGCGTGGGTTCTTCGGCAGGGGCAGCGGGGGCTGCACAGGCTGCCAGGCCAAGGGCCATGATCAGTACAAGAACGAGCGCCAGGATTTTTTTCATAGTTTCGTTTTCCTCTCCTTTGTTGTTTTTTTGTGAAAATATATTGCCAAGCCCTGCGGTTTGGGTCGCGCAGGGCTTGCGGATGCGCAAGAAAAGGCTATTCCTCCCTCTCTCTCCTGAAGAAGCGGCAGCCCTGATAGTGGACGCCCGTGATGTACGCTATGCGGTTCGCCTGCAAAAGCTTCTCGCCCAGCAGGGCGGAGCGGTCGCCCTTTGAAATGAGCTCCAAAAAAGCCCCATTGGCGTCAAAGAAATCGAAATAGGCCCTGTGTGCGTCCATTATCCTGGGGCGGTATTCCTCCTGAATGACATACAGACAGAGGCCCATCTTCACTCTCAGGCGGGTAAGCGCCTCCTCCAGCTCTGCGGCTTTTTGCTCTGCCATGCCGGCGTCCAGCCTGACCAGCCTGCCCTTGCTCCATTCCTCCAAGTCGGTTATGCGGTTGATGAGGAGAAGAAGCATGGCCTCCCGGTATACGTTGGTGCGCCTTTCCTGCCCGGTAACGCCGAAGTATATCTTCACGGGCTCCAGCCAAAGCTGCTTGAGGGCTTCGTCGTATGCGTAGTAACACCTTATCCACGCCTTCTGGGAAGCGACGAGCGCCTCCCTCTCGTCGCCATCGAGAGAGTTAAGATAGGCGCTGTAAGCGTATATGAGCCTGTTTTCTAAATTGAGCCTGCTGCATAAAAATTCATCGTCCGTCATGTGGAAGGACTCGGTCTCGTCGCAGGGCGCATCGTAAAATACGGCTGAGCCCGCCCAATTCTGAGTGACCAGCCTTCCGTCCCCGGCCTGCGCGGGGATGGCGGAAAATAGCATGAGGACTGCTGTCAGCCATAGAATAAATTTTTTTACCGGCGGTAATTTTGTCATTTAATTTACAACCTATTTTTGTGAATATACGTTGGAATCTGAGCAGCATTAAGTCGTAATCGTATCTTACTATGAGGCTATTGTAGCAGTATCGCAGGCATAAAACAATATTTATTAAATTTCTACCCGATATAATCGTGATTGAACTTTTTTAACCGCGATTAGAAAACGTTAATACTTTATCAACATTGCGTGATTATATAACGTTTATTATATAAATTTACAATAATAAAAATATAATTGAATCATACTGAGCCCCGGCACGCGCTGTCTTTACTCTGCGGCGAAAATGCACCTTGACTTTATCTGAAAAGAGGATATAATAGAAAACGGATGTTACGCAACAATAGCTTCTTATCGTGCTGACGAGGGGGGAGAAAAACAAACGTGCGCCGGCAACGGCAAAAGCGGACGTTGACTACCTGTTGACAACTAAATTGTTTTGCGGACTCTGTGAGCGCATGATGATAGGCGAAAGCGGGACGAGCCATACGGGAGATAAGCATTATTACTACAAGTGTGCCGGAGCAAAGCGAAAGCTGGGCTGCAAGAAGAAATCCGTCAAGAAGGATTTCATTGAGCGGGCGGCAGTCATTCTGACCGTCAACAGAGTTTTGCGAGACGAGGAAATCAGCCGCATTGCCGACAGCATCCTTGCCTTGCAAGCCGGCGAGGACACCACCATCCCGGCGCTGAAAAAACAGCTTGCCTACACGGAGCGCGGAATAGAGAATATGCTGAACGCAATCCAGCAGGGAGTGCTGACCAGTTCCACAAAAGAACGTTTGGAGGCTCTGGAAAAGCAAAGGGACAACCTGAAGATAGCCGTCCTGCAAGCGGAGCTTCAAAAGCCCAAGTACACCAAAGAACAGATTGTGAGCTGGATCGGGCAGTTCAAATACGGCGACGTAAACAGCCGGGAATACCAAAAACGTATCATAGATACCTTCGTCAACTCCTTGTACCTGTTTGATGACAGGCTTGTCATCACCTACAACTTCAAAGGCGGCACGGAAACGATCACACTCAAGGATGTCGAGGCCGTCTATGGTTCGGATTTGAAAGCAATGTCTCCACCATTAAAAAACGCCTGAATCTCGGATGATTCGGGCGTTTCCTTTTCTCGAAGTATCCACTCATGTACCCACTTATTTTATTAGGTGGGGAAAAACGTCCTCGACGGTCCGCGCCACGAACGGTCCACCTTAGATATTTTTTCACCGGATTGTTTTGCTGTGCCTACGGCGCACCGGCGTTCACCTCATACTCCCTCATATATTATTGCCTGGCTGGAAAGATCATATATGGTTTTTATGGATTTGTGTTGCCGGTGGGTGCCGCTCCCGGCCCTCGGGACTGCTCGTTATTTGGTTTGAAGCTGCCTCCTCCTGAACCACCCATTGAGCCCATATCAGAGAGCGTAATACTTGAAGCGTCGATCAATGCAGAGGAATCCTCTGCTTGCCCGGATGTTGTCGCAGGAATGGTTCCATTTATTTGCCCTTCTACACTTTCTTCACGTAACAGGCAAAAAGCACGCAGAGTATCGATACCGGCCTTAAATTCTTGGTACGAGTAAAATGCAGTTGAGTCTTTCTTAACATAGGGTGCAATCATTTCTGCAGTAGCATCGATGATTTCAGCAAAATCCACCCCTTCGATAAATTTAGCAAAGTACTGATGATATAGCTGAGTGTATTCTTCGCTTTTAAAGATCCAGTTAAGCATGCTTATTTCATCTTCGGCGAGTAATAGCTTCATGTTTTCACCTCTCACAACATATTATTGCAGATAACTTAGAAATAGGTTAGAAAAGAGGGCCTAAAGAATCACAATGAAATCTTCTTAACGTTTTTAGCCATAGCGGTTCAATAAATATCTTCGCTAAATGATATTATATTATCTTACCAGGGATGCTGCGGTAAACAGCATTTTTGCGTTTGTTTACTCTGTTCGTGTATGCTTGCCGCAAATTTGACCAGTATATAGAGAGAAAGGGGGATTGGAGTATGAACTTTCTGATTCTTTGCCTGACTGCCCTGGGGTCATTCGGGGCATTATTTTTGATAGCCAAGTTCATTGGGCACAAGCAAATTGCTCAGTTGGATTTTTTTGATTACATTACGGGAATAACCATTGGTTCCATTGCGGCTGAAATGGCCACAGAGTTGGAGAAACCCTGGAAACCGCTTACCGCCATGGTAATATACGGAGGCGCAACTCTGCTGCTGAGTATCATTGCCAACAAATTTCCAAGGACGCGCAAATACCTGAACGGTACACCCACCATCCTCATGGATCACGGCAAATTATATCATGAAAATCTGAAAAAGGCCAAGCTGGATCTGAGCGAGTTCATGGTTATGTGCAGGCAGCAGGGATACTTTGATTTGACGAACATTCAAACTGCTGTTTTTGAATACAACGGAAAACTTACGATTCTCCCGGTAAGCAGCCAGCGTCCTGCCACACCCAACGACATGAATCTGGCTCCAGAACAGGAGCTGTTGTTTACGGAGTTAATTATGGACGGCCGCATTCTGGAGGATAATCTGAAACGCATGGGATTGGATTTGACCTGGCTGGATAAGCAGCTGAAGCAGCGTAATATTTACTCTCCGCAGGATGTTTTTCTGGCGGTTTGTGATCGGAATCTGAAGTTTGTTCTTTATGAGAAAACTTCCACAAAAAATTGATATGTGGACTTTCGAACCGCGAATGAAATGACAGCAAGTATAGGTATTTCAGTCGTACATTTATATAGCGGCAGCATGGCAGTCATTCCATAGCCATGCTGCCGTGTTTTTATTATTCATTACAATATCGGTAATCATGAACAGCTTTTATGCTATGGCGGGTTTTAAGACTGGCCTTCGCTGATTTTGCGGAATTCATCTTCCATATACTGCTTAAACAGCGCAAGGCTGGGCTTTGAAAGGTTGTGCATGTCCCAGAACATGTGCACGGTGCGGTAAATTGGGGACTCGAAGGGGATTATAACACCCGAATCCTTGAAGAGCGTAACCCAGGAAAAGCGGGGGATGAGCGCTATGCCCATGCCAAGGTCGAAGTACTGACGAATGCAGTAAAGGTCGTTGCTGACTATGGATACGTTGGGTATGAAGCCGGCATCCTTTGCAACTGCCTGAAATATTTGAAACATCTGGTTGCTGGTGCTGGATATTATGAATTTCTCGTTCTTTAGGTCATCGATGGCTACCTTGCTGTTATTTGCAAGGCGGTGACCGAAGGGAACCACAAGGCGTATCTCTTCCCTGAGAAGGCTTATGCTGCTGTCATATTGGGAAACTCTGTCCGGGCCGCCAATGCAAAGATCGAAAGGGCCGGGATCCGCCCAGTTGTTATATATGGAAAAGTTTACGCCGGGATAATCCTTTGAAAAGCGGTCAATACAGTGGATGCAGGTGTTTCTGTGGTACATTATCGAAAGGCGCAGATCACCCGAAAGAGCGTTTTTCTTGGATTCCATTTCTCTTATTCCATAGTCCAGATGCTCCAGAGCCTTTTCAACCTCAGGCATAAAAAGCTGGCCGGCCTTGGTGAGACTCAGATGGTTCTTGCTCCTGTCAAACAGCTTTACCCCCAGTTCGGATTCCAGGCTTGCTATGGTTTTGGACATTGCAGGCTGAGGAATGCCGTGTATTTTTGCAGCCTGCGAAATATTTAGCATTTTCCCTACAGTATAGAAATATCTTAACCGCATAAGTTCCATTTTAAAAAACCGCCCTTCACTAAAATATATATTATGATATATATATTACATATAAAAATATGTATTTTCAATATTCTTTTTGTTGTGCTAAAGTAGTACCGAGTTAGATGTATCAATATAAGATTTGGTTGAATAATAGACTATGCAAAAAGTAAATTTGAGTGAAGCGGTTAGCGTAACCCGGAAATATTAGGAGCGGTACCTTGGAAAGCCTTATTATATCCTTTAATGCAATAGTACCGATGTTTTTGATAATAGCCATTGGCTATACCTTCAAAAGCATAGGATGGATTACTCCGGCGGAGGTAAAGCGCTTTAACAAGATAGTATTTCATACCTTCATGTCGGCGATGCTGTTTAGAAGCATATACAATTCAGATCTGTCCAAGCTCATGGATCCGGGTTATCTGATATTTGTGCTGGTTTCAGTGATGATAACCTTTGTCATAGCTGTGCTGGCTGTGCTTCCGCTGGAAAAGGACGGGGCGAAGCGTGGGGCCATGATACACGCGGCGTACCGTAGCAACTATATACTGCTGGGAACTCCGATTGTGGCTGCGCTCACATCCGACGGAGACACCGGCATGGCCGCCGTAGTAGCCAGCATAACTATACCTCTTTATACCATACTTGCGGTGATAATGCTGGAATACTTCAGAAGCGGGAAGCTTCGCCTTAACGGAATGCTGAAGAGCCTTGCAAAAAACCCGCTTATAATAGCTTCCGTGGCGGGAATAATAGTGAAAATCGCAGGTATACAGCTTCCCGGCGTATTGGAATCAGTAGTATCCAAGCTGAATTCTGCGGCGTCACCTGTGGCGCTGCTGCTGCTGGGTGCAAGTTTCGACTGGAAGCAGGTGGCGAGCGAAAGGCGGAACATAGCCATATCCACAGTCCTGCGCCTCGTGATATTTCCGGCGGTGATGCTTACCGCCGGGGCAATTATTGGCTACAGGGGAGTGGAGTTTGTGACCCTGATACCCCTTTTTGCGTCTCCTACGGCTGTAAATACCTTTAATATGGATCAGGAAATGGGGGCGGATCTGAACATAGCAAGCGGAGCCATAGCCATATCAACGGCATTGTCTTTCGTTACGCTGTTTATATGGGTAAGCCTTTTTAAGCACCTTGGAATGTTCTGATGGGAAACTATAGGGAGGACATGGCATGAGTCTTAGGGAACTGAAAAGAGCTGCGCGAAACGACCTTAAGGGTAAGTGGCATATCGGCATAATAGTCACGATAGTAGCCTTTATCATAGGTGTGTATTCTTTTGGGCTGCTGCCAATGATAAACCTTCCGGCTGAGGAATGGCTGAAGGATCCTTCGGTTCTGCTGAAGGACTGGAGAAATATATTCTATTTTGATATGCGGTCGGTGCGCATGGGGCTTTTCTATCTTCTGGGAGCGGCTGGCGTGCTGGGACAGTGCTACTGCTTTTTGCTTATGGCAAATCAGGAGCAATGCAGGATAAGGGATATTTTTCATTGCTATCCCCAGATGGTGCCGGCAATAGGCCTCAGGCTGCTGAGGTCGGTCTACACTTTTCTTGGGCTCAGCCTGCTTGTTGTGCCCGGCGTATATCTGTATTACGTATATGCGCTTGCGCCGTGGATAATGGCTGATAACCCGGACATAGGTGCGCGTAAGGCCCTTCAGCTCAGCAAACGCGCCATGGACGGATATAAGATGAGGATGCTCATGCTTGACCTTTCCTTTATTGGATGGTTTGTGCTGTGCGTACTCAGCATGGGCATAGGGCTTCTGTTCCTCATACCGTATCACTGCGCGGCGAGGGCGGAATTTTTCAAGGAAGTCAAAAACCACAAAAAAGTAAAACCGGCATAAACATGTGCTCTCAACGCGGATGCATTCCGCGATGATAAAAATATCAGATATTCATCGGGCCTGACTGAATATGCAGATATATCGGGAGAGGAGGCAGGGAGAAGAGATAATGCAATCATAAGGGCCAGATAACACAAGAGAAATTTTTGGAGGAAATATGGAAACCACTAAAAAGCAAAAGAAACACTTTGAAGTGCCCGGTACGTATGTAATACTTACCGCACTGATCGTACTGATGATACTCCTTACCTACATACTGCCCGCAGGTACCTACGATTTCGCGGAAGACGGCAAGACCGTTATCCCCGGAACCTATCATCACGTTGAAAGCAATCCGGCCGGCATAATGGACTTCTTCAATTGCTTCTTTAAGGGCATGAGCAAGGGTTCCGGCACTATCTTCCTGATATTCATGATTGGCGGCGCATTCAAGATGCTTGAGGACACCGGTACTATCAAGGCCGCAATAGCATGGCTCATCAAGAAGACCAAAGGCAACTATAAGATCATACTGCCCGCAATAGGCATCATGATGGCGGCGCTCGGTTCCGTGGGCGCAGGCAATAACATAGCCCTTGCGTTTGCACCCATAATGATAATGGTATGTAAGAAGCTGAAACTTGACCCCATCGTGGCAGTTGCAGCTATGTATATACCTTCCAGCACCGGTACCGTTTCTTCCCCTATCGAGCCTTTCAATACCTTGATCGGTCAGGAAATTGCCGGTTTGCCCCAGATGTCCGGCGCAGGCGTCCGCCTTATCACATGGATAATCTTCGTGGCTGTTGCCATCGGCTACATCGTTCGCTATGCCAACCGCATAAGCAAGGATCCCAGTAAGTCCATAGTTGGCTGCTATACTGATGACGAAGAGGTGGGAAATCAGGACGCCGCTCTTGCGGAAGTTGCTGATAAGCTGACCGTGCGTCACGTACTCTGCCTTATCGTTCTGCTTGCAGTTTTCGTAGTATATGCATATGGCACCATAAAGTACACCTGGGGTATCTCTCAGCTGGGCGCCTGCATGATGATCCTTGCCTTTGCATCCGGCATCATCGGCGGCATGACCCCTGACCAGATGGAAAAGTCGTTCGCGGCCGGCGCAAAGACTATGACATACTCCGCACTGCTGGTTGGCTTTGCCAATGCCCTTAGCGTGATAATGACCGATGCAAATATCATGCACACCGTCATAAACGCCATATCCATTCCTCTCGGTGCACTGCCTGCTGCTCTTTCCGCAGTCGGTATGTTTATCGTAAACCTGCTGATGAACATCTTCATCTCCTCTTCCTCCGGCCAGGCTTATGTCATCATGCCTCTGATGGCGCCTCTCGCGGATGTTGTAGGCGTAACCCGCCAGGTAGCCGTTTCTGCTTACTGCTTCGGTGAAGCCATCGGCAACCCCCTGTTCCCCACCGCTGCTCTGATTATGGGCATCTGCGGCATAGCAGGCGTAAAGTACGATAAGTGGCTGAAGTTCGTGGTACCCCTCACCGGAATACTCGGCGGCTTGGCAATAGTATTCCTGGTAGTTACCCAGACCCTCGGCTGGTGCTAATAGAAGACCGATAGAAACACACACTCACAATGCGAGCACGGCAAAATGCGCCTGCTCCACTGGATAAGCCGAAATAAAAAGAAAGGAACATAAACCATGGCAAAAGAACTTTCACACGTTGTCGAACGCTTCCTTCGCTACGTCAAGGTGGATACTCAGTCCGTACATAACTGCACCGCCATACCCACAACCGAAAAGCAGAAGGATCTGGCACGAATGCTTGTAAAAGAGCTGGAAGAACTGGGTGCCGCCGATATCAGGCTGGATGATGCCGGCTGCGTATATGCGACCATTCCCGCAAATTGCGATGCCAAGGCGCCTGTCGTTGGCTTTATAGCTCACATGGATACCACTCCCGATGCTTCCGGCACCAATGTCACTCCCCGCATAATAGAGAACTATGACGGCAAGGACATCGTGCTCAACGCGGAAAAAGACATCGTAATGAGAACAGAGGTATTCGAGCATATGCTCAACTACGTAGGTCAGGACCTTATCGTTACCGACGGCACCACTCTGCTCGGCGCAGACGACAAGGCCGGCGTTGCAGAGATCATGAACATGGTCGAATATTTTGCAACCCATCCTGAAGTAAAGCACGGCACCATCAAGGTTGGCTTTACTACCGATGAGGAGGTCGGTAAAGGCGGCAAGTATTACGATATAGGCTATTTCAACGCCGATTTCGCCTACACCTTTGACGGCCAGACCACCGGCGAGATAAACGCCGAGACCTTCAACGCGGCTGACGCAAACGTCACCATTCATGGCGTTCAGGTACATCCCGGCCGCGCCAAGGATAAGATGATCAACGCTATCACCGTAGGGCGCAAGTTCGACGAGCTGGTTCCCGAAGCACAGACCTGCGAGCACGTTGACGGCCGCGAAGGTTATTACCATATGACCAACTTCAACGGCACCGTCAGCAAGACCACTATGAAGTACATCTTAAGAGACTTCAGCATGGAGGGCTTCCTGGCCCGTAAGGCTCACATGCGGAAGATCGCCGATTTTCTCAACAGCGTGTACGGTGAAGGCACCGTCGAGCTGGAGCTCGTAGACTCCTATTTCAGCATGTACGAAGTCATCAAGCCCATGCCCATAATTCTTGACCATGCGCGTACAGCTATCAAGCAGGAGGGTATCGTACCCCGTGAAGTACCCATTCGCGGCGGCACAGACGGCTCCATTCTTTCCGGAAGAGGGCTTCCCTGCCCCAATATTTCCACCGGTTACCAGAATGGCCACAGCGTATATGAGTATGTTTCCACCAAGGCTCTGGAGACCTGCGCGCGTATATGCATAAATCTTGCTGCTTCGTTCGTTAAGTAAGCTTTCCCCAAATCACCCCGCCGTCTTTTTGCATGTGTTTTCATGGCGGCGGGGAAACTTATATTTATCTGCGGGCAGGCAAGTCCGCTGCCTACCCGCAGAACTATTAAAAATGCGAATATAAGCGCTTGCGTATTAAATAGATGATATAGCAAAATAGATACGGGAAAATTCCGTAAGGATTTTGCGAGAGGTAAATATGAATTACGAGCTTGGCTATGGCAAGGGCATTCAGAAAATAGAAATACCCGATGCCAACCTGATGGGAGTTCTTCTGCCGGAAAATGCGGCTGCGGAGCGCAGCGAGGATCAGGAGGTGCTCCGGGCTCTGGAGGAACCTATAGAAAGCCTGAAACTGCGCGAAATAATACGGCCAGGCGAAAAGATTGCCATAGTGACCAGCGATATAACCCGCCCAATGCCCACGGCGAAGGTGATGCCGGCGCTGCTGGATGAGCTTTACCGGGGCGGAGCAAGGCCGGAGAACATAACCCTCGTGTTCGCAATAGGCAGCCACCGCCATCATACCGATGAGGAGCGGAAAGCGCTGGCCGGCGAAAGAGCCTGGCAGGAAATACGCTGCGTGGACAGTGATCCCGATGACTGTATACACCTTGGCACAACCTCCGGCGGAACCCCCGTTGATATAACGCGCGCAGTAGCCGAAGCCGACAGAAGAATATGCCTCGGAAATATAGAATATCACTACTTTGCCGGTTACAGCGGCGGGGCCAAGGCCATAATGCCTGGCGTATCCACCCGCGCTGCAATACAGTGCAACCACAGTAAAATGACCAGCCCCTGGGCGGTAGCGGCAAGGCTGGAGGGAAATCCCATAAGGGAAGATATAGAGGAAGCGGGCCGCATATGTGGCATAGACTTCATACTGAATGTAGTACTGGACGACCACAAGCACATAGTCAGGGCGTTTGCCGGTCACCCGACAGAGGCCCACAGGGCTGGCTGCAAGGCTCTTGATGCGTTGTACGGCAAGCGGATAGACTCCCTTGCGGATATAGTCGTGGTATCTCCCGGCGGAGCGCCAAAGGACATGAACCTTTACCAGGCCCAGAAAGCTTTGGACAACGCGAAGCACGCGGTAAAAAAAGGCGGTATAATAATACTGACTGCTGCCTGCATCGAGGGATTGGGGGAGAGTACATTCGAAAAATGGATGACCCAGGCTAAAGAGCCCGATGAGCTTATACGGCGAATAAGGGCGGATTTCAAGCTGGGCGGCCACAAGGCCGCCGCCATAGCAATGGTGATGCAGAGCGCCGATGTGTATCTTGTATCCGACCTGTCGCCGGAACTCGTAAAAAGCATATTCTTCAGGCCCTTCGGAAGCGCTCAGCAGGCGCTGGATCAGGCGTTTTGCGAGCTGGGTCACGACTCAAAGGTGCTGCTCATGCCCTGCGGCGGATCGACGTTGCCGCTTCTAAAATAATAATTTGACTGACAGGAGAAATAAAATGGATTACGCAAAAGAATCTCTCAGGCTGCATGAAGAATGGAAGGGGAAGATAAGAGTAGACTCTGCGGTGCCGGTAAAGACCATGCAGGATCTTTCCCTCGCCTATACCCCCGGCGTGGCGCAGCCCTGCCTTGAAATACAGAAGGATATCAGCAAAAGCTACGACCTGACCCGCAGATGGAACATCTGCGCCGTAATAACCGACGGCAGCGCGGTGCTGGGGCTGGGAGACATCGGTCCGGAAGCTGGGATGCCCGTTATGGAGGGCAAGTGCGTGCTGTTCAAGGAGTTCGGGGGTGTGGATGCCTTCCCTATATGCGTAAAGACAAAGGATGTTGACGAATTCGTAAACGCGGTATATCTTATTTCCGGCTCCTTCGGCGGTATAAACCTTGAGGATATAGCTGCGCCACGTTGCTTTGAAATAGAGCGCAAGCTGAAAGAAAAGTGCGATATACCAATATTCCACGACGACCAGCACGGTACAGCCGTAATAACCCTTGCCGGCCTTACCAACGCACTGAAGCTGGTGGGAAAGAAAAAGGAAGAGGTAAGGATAGTAATGAACGGCGCCGGCGCGGCCTCCATAGCCATAACCAGACTGTTGCTTTCCGCCGGTTTTAAGAATATAATTATGTGCGATCGTACCGGCATAATATACTCCGGCCGCGAAGAGGGCATGAACCCCATAAAGGACGAGATGGCCAAGGTCACCAACCTCGAGGGGGAAAAGGGCAGCCTTGCCGACGCGCTCATTGGCGCCGACGCATTCATAGGTGTTTCCGCTCCCAATACCGTTACAAAGAAAATGGTAAGCAGTATGGCCAAAGACGCGATAGTGTTCGCCTGCGCAAACCCCACACCCGAAATATTCCCGGAAGATGCCAAGGCCGCAGGCGCGAGAGTAGTTGCGACCGGACGCAGCGACTATCCCAATCAGGTAAATAACGTGCTGGCATTTCCAGGCATATTCAGGGGAGCTTTCGATGTGCGCGCATCTGATATAAACGAAGAGATGAAGATAGCCGCCGCTCATGCCCTTGCCTCCCTTGTGAGCGACGAGGAGCTCAATGAGGACTATATACTTCCCAAGGCAATGGACAGCCGCGTGAGGGAAGCGGTATCCTCCGCCGTTG
>OHGK01001036.1_pt1 | contig 16049 bp, 12 predicted proteins | sample 1567671 | NCBI WGS metagenome assembly OHGK01 (sample SAMEA3879577, study PRJEB24766) | human gut metagenome | biome: human-associated habitat; feature: feces | place: USA | collected 1985/1987 | reverse complement strand
ATTTAGTATGGTAAAACCTGTCACGTCTGTTGGCAAAACATCAGGGGTGAATTGTAGTCTTTTATAGTCAAGTGAAAGCGCCTTTGAAAGAGCCACGGCAAGAGTGGTCTTTCCTACTCCTGGAATATCCTCAATAAGGATATGACCGCCTGCAAGTATGGACAGCAGGACTTTTATGATTATCTCGTCCTTGCCGATAATGACCTTTCTTACCTCATTTATCACGCTTTGTGACATATTCAGTACTTTTACTTGTTATGTTTACAATGCTTTGTCCATTTACTTTACCTGCAAAAGCATCAAGTGTTAGATAATATGTGCCTGTTCCTTGTAATACTTTATCAGAAAAATTTGCATAAAGAGTTAATCCATTCGTATATTCGCCTTCTGTTAACTCACCGCTCCAGCAAAAATCAGTTATTGCTATTTCTTCGTTAGCTTTTTCACCTATAAAGCTTCCCCAATATGCAAATTCTGTTCTACCATTGAATGGTACTATCCCTTTTGTTAGTTCAGATAATTTAACTGTTGTTTCTCCTTCTGCAACATTAAATTTTATAACCTTATTGCTTTCACCATCAATATTAGCATCTGTTTCATTACTGCACTCTAGTATTAATGTATATTTTCCATCATCACTAATTGTTACTGCATTTACTCTGTTTGAAAAAATAAACAGACATATACCAGCTAAAATAATTGTTAAAAATATTAAACTTTTTTTAATTTTCATTTTTTTCTCTCCTATTATTTTCTTAATTTTTTTCTTTTTGTATTAACTATTGCTAATGTAATTATTCCTAATATAGCAATTGAAAACATTACAAAGTATACTATAACATTATCACCTGTTTTAGGATTTGCAATTGTATTCTCTTTTTGAACATCATTGTTTGTTAAATTGTTATTTTCTTGTTTTTGTTCATTTTTATTATCTTCTATATTTGTATTTTGTTGTTTTTCTTTTATTGTGAATTTTGTTATAGCTTCTCCATTATCTGAAAAAGCAACCTTTAATGTATGTTCTCCAACAGATAATGTTTTTAAGTATTCATCTTTTAAAGTAATAACTGTACTTCCTGATTTTGAGTCATAATTTGTAGAATCTACTAATTTATTGTCTACATATACTTTGTTTGTAAATAGACTATAGTCTGCATCTATTCTAAATGTTGCATTTTTTGATTCATCAATTGTATATGTTTGATTTGCTCCTTCAGTAAACTTATATTCTTTAGGACTAACTTCTTCTTTTACATATTGGAATGTAAATTCATAAGTACATCTAGTATAATAATCAGTTCTTGTTTCATTTATGATGCCACCATCAGTACCATCATAATTCAATGCCGAACCTGTATATTTAGTATGAAATCCTTTAAAAACTTCACTTTTTTTAGTTCCAACATTTACTGCAGTTAATATTGCTTTATTTTCTGATTTATTTCCTACTATCTTTATAACAGCTTCACTTTCATTGTCTGTTGCTAATAGACCTTCATTGTCTCTTTTGTAATATAGTGTTTTATCTAAATCTGCAAATGATTTTAACCCATTTGTAAGTTCATCATCTTTAGAAAAATCAATCACATATTCTTGCCCACCAGTTAAATCAATTACACCTTTTGATGATATATCATTATAAACATTTTTAACTGTTGTGTTAACGACAGTTCTTGTTCTTACAAGTTTAACATCTAATGTTCCACTAAATTTACTTGATTCTAATTTAAATATAACTTTAGAATTAAGTGTTGTTGTAGCATAATACCAATCATTAATATTTAATTTTACTGGTGCAGGTCCTACCACACTTCCAGTATCTTCTGCTGGGATTTCTTGTATTACAAATTCATAATCTGCTTCGTTTAAATCAATTACCATATTATTTGAAATATTAACAACTAAATCCTCGCCCTTGAATAATTGTAATTTTGCTTTCTTGCTATATTCTACATAACCATCGTGAATAATCCCACCTTCAAAATTTAATGTTACTTCATTTTTGCTTTCTGCATATACTTTGTTTATAGCTGTTTGGAATAGTATGCTAACCAATAAACAAATCATCAATAAAATTGATAGGATTTTAACTTTTCTCATTCTTTTACTCCTTCCTCCAATATTTTCATTTCTATTTTACCATATTACAGTTCTATATTTTTGATTTTTGCCAAAGTTTCAATGACCATTTGGCAATTGTTTTTTATATGCTTTTATGATATAGTATAATAAATTTGAATTATTGATATGGAGGTTTTCTTATGACTTTTAGTGAACAATTAAATAAATATATAAAACAAATTGAGTGTTCTTCTAAAGACCTTGTAATTTCTTCTGGATTAACATCTTCTGTTATTAGTCGTTATCGCAGAGGAGATAGAACTCCAAGTTTAAAGAGTAAACAATTAGAACAACTTACAGATGGTTTATATAAACTTTCTTTAACAAGAGAAATGAATATAACTAAAGAAGAAATTTATACTGCTTTATCTGATACTTTAAATGATATTTCTATTGACTTTGAACAGTTAAGTAAAAATTTTAATGAGCTTGTTACAACTTTAAATATTAATGTTGCTGAATTATCTCGCTTAAGTAGTTATGATGCCTCATTTCTTTCCAGAATTCGTACTGGTAATGGTAATCCATCACATCCTAAAGATTTTGCTACGGCTGTATGTAATTTTATTATGAAAAAGTATACATCTGATGATGATAAAAAAGCAGTTGCACTTCTTATAAATTCTACTTTAGAAGAGTTAGAAAATAATCTTAACTATTTTAATAAGCTATTTAATTGGTTTACTACTAATTCTACTCCCTCTCATAACTATATAGATGATTTTTTAAACAATTTGGATAACTTTGACTTAAATGAATATATTAAAGCTATACATTTTGATGAGATGAAAGTACCTACTATTCCATTTTATAAAGCAACTTCTAAAACATATTATGGTATAGAAGAAATGAAAAAAGGAGAACTAGACTTTTTTAAGGGAACGGTATTAACTAAAAATAATGAAGTTTTTATGTGTAGTGACATGCCCATGGAAGATATGGCAAAAGACGTGGAATTTGGAAAAAAATGGATGTTTGGAATTGCTTGTATGTTGAAAAAAGGAATTCATTTAGATATTATTCACAACTTAGATCGTCCTTTTAACGAAATGATGTTAGGATTAGAAAGTTGGATTCCAATATATATGACAGGTCAAATTACTCCTTATTACTTTAAAGATATTAAAACAAATATCTATCAAAATCTTACATATACATCACAAACATTAGCACTCTCAGGAGAATCAATAAATGGTCACCACAATAAAGGAAAATATTATTTAACTAATAATAAAAAAGAGGTAGAATATTATCAAGAAAAAGCAAAAAATTTACTAAAAAAAGCTACACCTTTAATGGATATTTATAAAAAAGAAAACATTGATTCATACAATAATTTTTTGAAAAAATACTATGAAACGTTTGAACCACGAACAAGATTTTTATCTAGTCTTCCTCTTTTTACAATCACTGATACCCTACTTACTTCTATTTTAAAAAGAAATAAACTAAAAAAAAGTGATATAAACACTATCCTAAATTATAAAAATGAATGTTATATAAACTATACTAATATTTTAAATACTTCATCTATAACAGATAATATTCATATATTAACAAAAGAAGAATTTAAAAACTCTCCTTCTAATCTCTTACTTTCAGATATTTTTTATAATAAAAGAATTACTTATACATACGAAGAATATTTATCCCACCTAAAAGAAACAGAAACTTTTTCTAAGAAGAACCATAATTACAAATTAAATAAATTATCATCACTAACTTTTAAAAATATAACAGTTACAATAGTAAACAAAAAATTTGTTATTATATCTAAAGAAGAAAACCCAACCATTCATTTTATTATAAGACACCCAAAACTAGTAAATGCTATTAGCAATTTTAAACCAATAGTAAAAGAAACAAACTAAAAAGCTGAAAAAATCAGCTTTTTAGTTTGCTCTAGAACCTATCGGAGCTATATTTAAATCTTGTCCTAAAGACCTAAGTACACCTGTATATTTATTATAAAGTCTTTCATAATCTTTTAAATAACTATCATCAGTCATTTTACTAAATGGAATAACAGTATGTCCTGTATGAACTGCAGTTGTAACTGGATTACCATTATATTTTGTAAATATTAATTCCCCACCTAAATTATCAAAAGTCATGTTTACTTCATTATTTTTAGAAACAGTTTTAGTTATATCTAAAGTTGCCATAAAACCAATAAGCTTATTCCAATCTCCATTAGACCCACCATATTGATTTGATATGAAATTACCCAAAGAATACATTACAATAGTATCTCCAATTTTAGTTATGGGCTGCAAAATATGAGGATGATTACCTATTACTATATCAACTCCAAGCGATGATAAATATTCAGCAATTTCTTTTTCTTCATCATTTGGCATATTAATATATTCAATCCCCCAGTGCATTGCAACAATTAAAACATCTACTTTATCACGAACAGCTTCAATATCTTTTTTTACTTGCTCTTTATCATATTTATTCAAAAGATAACTCTTTCCTGCCGGAACATTTAATCCATTGGTTATTGTGGTATATGATAACATCGTATAAGTTATGTTATTTTTTTCTTTTATAATAAAATTATTTCTATCAGTCTCTGAATCACTCATACCACTATATAAAATATCAGTAGTTTTAAAATATTTAACAGTATTTAAAATACCTTTTTCACCTTTATCAAGAGAATGATTAGATGCTAAAGATACAGTATTAAAGCCAACTGCTCGCATGGCATCTACATAAGCACTCGGCGTATAAAACATTGGATAACCAGAATAAGCAATTGAGTCATCTCCAGTTGGAGTTTCTTGATTATAATAAGCAATGTCATACTCTTTAACAATATCTTTTACATACTTTACTGCATCACTAAAATCATAAACACCATTTTTATAATAAGATCTATAAATAACACTATGAATTAATCCATCACCAGTTGCAAGTAATTTTAATTTATAGATTTGTTCTTTATTTTCATTATGTTTATTACTATGATTATTATTAACGTTAGTATTTCCATTTACATCACTAGTATTTTTACCAAAGAAATAATCATATCCTTGATAAGATAAATAACTAACTAAAGCTACTAAAATAATACTTAAGAAAAACTTAACTATATTTTTTTTAAATTTTCTTTTCCTTCTTGCCATAACTAATCCTTTAATAAATTATATACTTCATCTTTATCTAAATTATGCGTTTTATGCATAAAATCAGGGAGCAAATGTAAATGTATATGTTTAATAGCTTGAGAGTCGCCATAATTAATTAAAAATGTTGATGCACACTTATCAAGTTTAAACATTAATTCTTTAGTAAATTTCTTACCAACACTAATCATTTTAATTAAAACTTCATTAGGTATTTCATAAATATCTTCAAAGTGTTCCTTGGGAATAACTAAAGTATGTCCATCTGTATCTGGAAATGCATCAAGCATAACAAGTATATCATCATCTTCATATAATATTTTTGAAGGAATTTCCTTTCTTACAATTTTACAAAATAAACAATCATCTTTCATTTTAATTTCACCATAATAAGTATACCAAATCCTGTGTACTTTTGTAAAGTAAATGCATATACTTAATTAGGAGCGTGATTAATTTGTCTAGTTTTAAAGAAATAGTTACTAAAGCAGTTATTGGTAAAGCAAAAAAAACTAACAGTAATTCTTTTACATTAACTCCCGAAGAAATGCCAAACACAGTCCTTGGTTGTTGGGTTATAAATCATTCATTTAATGGTGTAAAAGGCACTAATGGTAGCGTTACAATAAATGGTAATTTTGATGTAAATGTATGGTATTCATATGATGCTGATAAAAAAACTGCTGTTACAACAAAGAAATTTAGCTACACAGATAATTTAAATGTACCACTTAGAAATGATGCTAATATGGATGGTGCTAGTGAAATTATTGTTAGATGTTTAAAACAACCAACCGTATCAAATGTAAAATGTGAAAATGGAAATGTCTATTTAGATATTGAAAAAGAAATGGGAGTAGAAATCATCGGAGATGCTAAAGTAAAAATTAGTGTTGAAGATGATTACGACGATTACGATGAAATTGTTGATGAAGAAGAAGTTAATGAAGTAATAGATAATGTTGATGAAAATTACTTAGATAACAATTAGAATAAATCACCTAATAAAAAGGTGATTTTATTTTGTAAGTAATATTTTTTAATCACTTTTATTTTTTTATATTAATTCATACTTTCTTACAGTTATTCTCTCATCACTACAATACTCTATAATAAATCTATTATCTTTTTTACAAATAATTATTCCAATAGTTTTATTTTGCATAGGTGTTTTTAAATTTTTATCTATATAATTCATGTATACTTCAATTTGACCAATATGTTCTTTTTTTAATTCAGTTACCTTTAATTCTACGACAACATAGCAATTGAATTCAATATTATATAAAAGTAAATCAATATAATTATAGGTATTACCCATTTTAATTTTGTATTCATTGGAAATAAAACAAAACGAATTACCTAATTCCCTTAAAAAAATGGAATATCTTCAAGAATTAGTTTTTGTAACATCTTTTCTGATATGATTTCATAATTAAAAGAATTTCTTATAACTATTGGATTTTTAATGAGATCTTCAACTTTAGTTTCTTTATGTTCAATCAATTTTTGTTTTGTTTTATCATCTAATCTTTCATATTCTTTATTTTTTATTCGTTCACATAATTGTCTTTTTGATAAATTGTTTTTTATCGTTATATCAATGTAATAATTTATCTTATTTTTATCTTTAAATGATAACAATTGCAAATAATGGCTCCAGGTTAAAAGGGCAAACGGTGGTTGCCCTTTTTGGAAATTATAAAATTTTCTCATATATTTTAGTGTACGAGTCGAGTATCCCTTACCAAATTCTTTTGTTAATTTTTTAGAATACTCCTTTATAATTCCTTCACCATAACGTTTACCTGCTTCACTTAATAATTTACCTACATTATAATAAGTTGTTAAATCACTTTTATTTTTAGAGTAGTCTTTAATTTTTTTAGTTATTTCATTATTTATTATTTCTGTTTTTATTTCCTTATAATAATTCATAATTTCCATCCTTTCAATTTAATTTAGTCCGACATTTTCGCCCCACTTAAATTACTTTCTCAAAAGTAATATCTTCAATAATGATATGATAAATGCCACATATATTTAAACGAACACTATCCCAATCATCATAATTAATAACTAAATTACCATTACTTACTCTATTATTTAAATTTAATACATTAATCTTTCCATCAATTATCTGATAACCATAATTTATATAACCAAAAAAAGAATTAATAAAATCAAATAATGATAATTTATTAGCAAATATTTTAGAAAGTATAAAAGATTTTTCTTCTGAAATATCACTATTTAAAATAATTGTTTTCATTATAATCCCTCCTTTAGGGATTGTATTATAAAGAGAAAAAATAAGGCTTGCAACACTTTCGACAAAACATGTCAAAATGTTGCAAGCAGTTATGTAAATAAAATGAAAAAAGACACTTATTCAGCATCTTTTTCGTTAATTTCTTCTTCTGTTTCTATATCATCTTCGATATCATCAATTCCATCAACAATACTTTGTGTATCATTAACTACATCTTCGTTATCCATAAGTTTTTCTTCTAAAACTTCTTGAGCATCATCAGTTAAAATTGCTTTTTCAAGTTCTATATCAATACTATTATATTGACTATAACCAGTACCAGCAGGTATTAGTTTACCAATAATAACGTTTTCTTTTAGACCTTGAAGTCTATCAACTTTACCATGGATTGCAGCATCAGTTAAAACTCTAGTTGTTTCTTGGAATGATGCAGCAGATAAGAACGAGTCTGTTTCCAAAGATGATTTAGTAATACCAAGCATAATTGGATTACCTTTAGCAGGAGTTTTTCCAGCTATAATAACTGGTTTATTTCCTTCTGTAAAGTCTCTTAGTGATACTGCAAGACCTTCAACAAAGTCTGAATCTCCAGCATCAGTAATTCTTACTTTATTTATCATACGTTTACAAATAATTTCAATATGTTTGTCTGAAATATCAACACCTTGTAATTTATAAACTTTTTGAACTTCTTTTAATATGTATTCTTGTGCAGTAAGCGGATCAGTTACAGCTAGTAATTCTTTTGGTGAAATAACACCTTCCGTTAATTTATCTCCAGCTTCAACTTCATCACCAACAGCAACACGAAGTTTCATATTGTAATTAGTTACGTGTTCATGACATCCAGCTTCATTTTCAATAGTAATTGTATGTTTACCATTGTTTTCTTCAATACCAATAACTTTACCAGTAACTTCCGCAATTGTAGCTTTTCCTTTTGGAATACGTGCTTCAAACAACTCTTCAACCCTTGGTAGACCTTGAGTGATATCATCACCAGATGCAACACCACCGGTATGGAATGTACGCATTGTTAATTGGGTACCAGGTTCACCAATTGATTGAGCAGCCATAATACCAACAGCTTCACCTTTTTCAACTAAGTTACCAGTTGCAAGGTTACGTCCATAACATTTTTGACATACCCCATTATTTGATTTACACGTTAGAACACTTCTAATTTCTACCTTTTTAATACCTGCTTTAGTTATTTTAATGACAGCATTTTCATTAATCATTTCTCCAGCTTCCACAATAGTTTCTTTAGTTTCTGGATTAACAATTTTCTTAGATGCAAATCTTCCTAAAATACGTTCAGCAAGAGGTTCAATAACTGAGTTATCTTTTTCATTTAATAAATCATATACTACAAGCCCTTGATGTGTACCACAATCAAATTCTTTAACAATTATATCTTGAGCAACATCAACAAGTCTTCTTGTTAAGTATCCTGAGTCTGCAGTTCTTAATGCAGTATCGGCATCACCCTTACGAGAACCATGTGTTGATAAGAAGAATTCAGACACAGAAAGACCTTCAATAAATGATGATGTAATTGGAATTTCTACAGTTGAACCATCTGGTTTTGCCATTAAACCACGCATACCAGCAAGTTGGGTAAAGTTTGAAATTTTACCACGAGCACCTGAGTTCATCATCATAAATAATGGATTATCAAAATCATTTTCACTTATTGCTTTAAGTTCGTTCTTTACATCATCGGTTGCTTTAGTCCAAACGTCGATAACACTTTGATATCTTTCCTGATTAGTAATAAGACCTCTTTGATATTGTTTATTAATTTTATCAACTTTAGCCTTTGCAGCTTCAATAATTTCACCCTTTTTCTCACTTCTTACAACATCCGCAATAGATACTGTAATACCAGCGATAGTTGAATATTTGAAACCTAAATTCTTTAATTTATCAAGCATAATAGATGTTTCAGTTGTTTTATATCTTTTAAATACTTGGGCAATTAATTGACCTAAAGTTTTTTGAACAAATGGAGTAACAAGTTCCATTTTAGCTATTTCTTCAGGTATATTAGAACCCATTGGTAAGAAATACTTATCCGGAGTAATTCCTTCAATATTAGCTTTCGTACCTTCTTCTACGTATGGGAATGTATCAGGTAATATTTCATTAAATTTAATTTTACCTACAGTTGTAACTAAGTATTTATCTCTTTGTTCATCTGTAAATAATTTATATTTAAATGAATTAACAGGAATAGCAATTCTTGTATGCAATGTTATTTCTTTTCTTTCATATGCCATTAAGGCTTCATTTGGATCTTTATAAACGTGACCTTCATTAGGCTCTCCAGCATACTCAATAGTTAAATAACAGTTACCAAGTACCATATCTTGACTTGGTGTAACAATTGGTTTTCCATCTTTTGGATTTAAGATATTATTAGCACTAAGCATTAAGATTCTAGCTTCAGCTTTTGCTTCTTCAGAAAGTGGAATATGAATAGCCATTTGGTCTCCGTCGAAGTCAGCATTAAATCCTGCACAAACAAGTGGATGTAATCTTATAGCTTTACCACCAACAAGTACTGGTTCAAATGCTTGAATACCTAGTCTATGTAGTGTTGGAGCTCTATTTAGTAATACTGGATGTTCAGTAATTACATCTTCAACAATATCCCAGATTGATTCATCACGAGAATCGATTAATTTTTTAGCACCTTTAATGTTATGAGCTAAACCTCTTTCAACAATACCATTAATTACATGTGGTTTAAATAATTCAATAGCCATTTCTTTTGGAAGACCACATTGATGCATTTTAAGGTTTGGCCCAACTACGATAACTGAACGACCAGAATAGTCAACTCTCTTACCAAGTAAGTTTTGACGGAAACGTCCTTGTTTACCTTTAAGCATACTAGATAAACTTTTAAGTGGTCTATTACTTGCTGCAGTAATACTTCTTCCTCTTCTACCATTATCAAAAAGTGAGTCAACAGCTTCTTGCAGCATACGTTTTTCATTTTGAACAATAATAGTTGGAGCACCAAGTTCTAGTAATTTCTTTAAACGATTATTTCTATTAATAATTCTACGATATAAGTCATTTAAATCACTAGTTGCAAATCTACCACCATCAAGTTGAATCATTGGTCTTAGTTCTGGTGGAATAACTGGTAACACATCCAGAACCATCCATTCTGGTTTATTTCCAGATTCTTGGAAAGCAACTAAACAATCAAGTCTCTTAACAAGACGAATTCTTTTTTGTCCAGTTGTATTTTCAAGTTCGCGTCTTAAATCTTCAACTTCTTTATCAATATCAACTTGTTTTAATAGTTCTTTAATAGCTTCAGCACCCATACCTACCTTAAAAGTATTTCCATACTTTTCATAATAAGCACGATATTCTTTATCAGATAAAGTTTGTTTAACTTCTAATGGTGCAGCCCCTGGATCAATTACTACATAACTTACGAAATATAATACTTCTTCCAAATCCCTCGGAGACATATCTAGGACAAGTCCCATTTTAGAAGGAACACCTTTAAAGAACCATATGTGAGAACAAGGAGCAGCAAGTTCAATGTGCCCCATTCTTTCTCTTCTTACCTTTGAACGAGTTACTTCAACTCCACAACGGTCACATACGATATTTTTATATCTTAATCTTTTATATTTACCACAAGAACATTCAAAATCTTTTGTTGGTCCAAAAATCTTTTCACAGAATAGACCATCTCTTTCAGGTTTTAGGGTACGATAATTAATTGTTTCAGGCTTTTTAACTTCTCCATAAGACCATGAACGAATTTTTTCAGGTGAAGCAATGCTTACCTTAATTCCTTTAAATTTACTAACATCTATCATTATTCTTCACCTTCCCCATCATCTAAAATATCTTCTTCAATATCTCCTGGAAACTCAAGATTATCTAAATCATCTTCTTCTTCGAAATCATCTTGATATTCTTCAATATTTTCATTTATTTCTTCATCATTATTAAGTTCATTAGTTGTAACATCAATTTCATCAATTCTAAAGGCATCATTATCATCTTCATCCTCTTCAATGTCTTTAAATTCTACCACATTATCATCATTATCAATTACTTGAACATCTAATCCTAATGCTTGGAATTCTTTAACTAATACTCTAAACGATTCAGGAACACCAGCTTGGTCAATTATTTTTCCTTTAACTAGTGACTCATATACTTTAACACGACCTGTGATATCATCGGCTTTAACAGTTAAAATTTCTTGTAGTACATGAGATGCACCATAAGCATATAATGCCCAAACTTCCATTTCTCCAAAACGTTGTCCACCGAATTGAGCTTTACCACCTAGAGGTTGTTGAGTAACAAGTGAATAAGGTCCTGTTGCTCTTGCATGTAGTTTATCATCAACCATGTGATGTAGTTTAACCATGTACATAACACCAACATTAATTCTATGATCAAATGGTTCTCCAGTTCTACCATCATGTAGTTCAACTTTACCATCCGGAGCCATTCCAGCTTCTTTCATTTCTTCAGAAATATCTTCCCAAGTAGCACTATCAAATACCGGAGTAGCATAATGAACACCTAATTTTTTACCAGCCATACCTAAGTGTAATTCTAGAATTTGTCCAATATTCATACGAGATGGAACACCTAATGGATTAAGCATAACATCTACTGGTCTACCATCTGGTAAGTAAGGCATATCTTCTTCAGGAAGTACTAAGGAAATAACCCCTTTATTTCCATGACGTCCAGACATTTTATCTCCAACTTGAATCTTACGTTTTTGAATAATATATACTCTTATTATTTTAGATACTCCAGCTGGTAGTTCATCACTATTTTCTTTAGTATAAACCTTAACATCATGAACAATACCACCAGCACCATGTTCAACACGAAGGGATGTATCTCTAACTTCACGAGTTTTTTCTCCAAATATTGCATGTAGCAATTTTTCTTCACTAGTTAATTCTTGAACACCTTTTGGTGTAACTTTACCAACTAAAATATCTCCATCTCTAACTTCAGTACCAATTTTAACAATACCATCGCTATCCAAATTTTTACGAGCATCTTCCCCAACATTTGGAATATCTCTAGTAATTTCTTCTGGCCCTAGTTTAGTATCACGACAATCAATATCGTAATGTGATATATGAAGTGATGTATAAACATCATCTTTTACTAATCTTTCATTTAAGATAACTGCATCTTCATAGTTATAACCTTCAAATGTCATGAATGCTACAGTTAAATTTTTACCAAGTGCTAGTTCACCCATGTCTGTAGATGGACCATCTGCTATAACTTGTCCACGACTTACTGCATCTCCAGCTTTAACAATTGGATGATGGTTAATACAACTTGATGCATTACTTCTTTCATAATTTGCTAAATGATATGTATCTTTACCACCAGCAGTTTTAACGATAATTTTTAAACCATCAGCATATTCAACAACGCCATCAGCTTTACAAACAATTGTAGATCCTGAATCTCTTGCAGCTATGCATTCAACACCTGTTCCAACAATTGGAGCTTCACAGGTAAGTAAAGGCACTGCTTGACGTTGCATATTAGCACCCATTAGAGTTCTATGTGCATCATCGAATTCCAAAAATGGAATACAACTTGTTGTAATTGCAACAACTTGACTTGGAGCAACATCAACGTAATCAATTTTTTCTCTTTTTACATAAATCGTATCACCATTGTAACGAGCTACAACTTCATCATCAACTATTTTATTATCATCGTCTAATTTAACAGCAGCTTGACTAATAGCATGTCCTTTTTCTTCATCAGCAGTTAAATAACATACCTCATCAGTAACAACACCATTAACAACTTTATGATATGGAGTCATTATAAATCCATAGTCATTAATTTTAGCATAACCAGCTAGTGATGTAATAAGACCAATATTTTGTCCTTCTGGTGATTCGATTGGACAAATACGACCATAGTGTGATGCATTAACGTCACGAACATCCATACCAGCACGATCACGAGATAAACCTCCAGGTCCAAGACTTGATAGACGTCTCTTATCTGTTAACTCAGCAATTGGATTAATTTGATCCATAAATTTTGATAATTGTGAAGAACCAAAGAACTCCTTTAAAGCTGCTGTAACAGGCCTAATGTTAATTAATGTTTTAGGTGTTACAGTATCTAATTCTTGAGTAGTCATTCTTTCACGAATTACTCTTTCCATTCTAGCCATACCAATTCTAAATTGATTTTGAATTAGTTCTCCAACTTGACGAACACGACGATTTCCTAGGTTATCTATTTCATCATCAGAACCTATTCCTTTATGTAAACCTATATAATAATTAAGGGATGCATAAACATCTGGAATAGTTAATCTTCTTATATCAACACTTTGATCAACACCAATAATATTTAGTGTTTTTTTACTGTCTTCTGGATCAATAACTTTAACAACTTGAACATTTTTATAATCATCTAATTCTTCATTAACTAAGATTTCTTTTACATTTAATCCTTTTTCGAAATAAGGTTTTAATTCTTCTAAAAGTTCTTTTGATAAAACATCTCCAGCCTTAGCAATCGTTTTGTTATCAAAAACTAAAGGTTCTGCCAACGTTAAACCCTCTAATCTATCTAATACATTTAATTTTTTATTAAATTTATAACGGCCAACTTTTGCTAAATCATAACGGAATCTATCAAAAAATCTTGTAATTAATTGGTTCTTTGAAGAATCAAGTGTTGCAGGTTCTCCAGGTCTTAACTTTTCATAAATTTCAAGTAAAGCTTCATCTGTATTATTAGTTGAATCTTTTTCCAATGTATTTTTGATATAATCATTATCACCAAATACGCTTATAATATCTTCATCACTAGATAAACCTAAAGCTCTTAAGAACGTTGTAACAGTCACTTTTCTAGTTCTATCAATTCTAACATATAAAACATCTCTAGCATCTGTTTCATATTCTAGCCAAGTACCTTTATTAGGTATTAGTTCTCCGCTAATAATATGACGTCCATTCTTATCAATTTCCTTTTTGAAATATACACTTGGACTACGAACTAATTGTGATACAATTACACGTTCAGCCCCATTAATAATAAATGTTCCTGCATCAGTCATTAAAGGCATGTCCCCTAAGAATATTGTTTGTTCTTTTACTTCACCAGTTTCATGAATATAAAGACGAGCTTCAACCTTTAATGGAGCAGCATAGTTTACCATTCTTTCTTTTGCTTCTTTAATTGAATATCTTGGTTCATCAAAATAATAATCACCAAATTCTAGTGAAATATTACCAGTAAAACTTTCAACTGGAAATAAATCATCAAATATCTCTTTGATACCATTTTCTAGAAATTCTTTGTATGATTTTTTTTGAACTTCCAATAAATCATTCAACTCTAAAACGTTTTTCGTCTTCGAAAAACTTCTTCTTTCACGATAGTCACCAAATTTTTTAACTTTATAAGCCACGATATCACCCCATACACAATTTTTTAAGACTATTTTTTTCTTCGTTTTTATTTAAAAAATAAATACGCCACCAATTTAAAATTGTAAAGCCTAATTAACAATTTGTCAATTAATTTTTGCTTTAAACACAAAAAAACCTTTACTTTTTGCTACAACTTCTACATTATAACAAGATTTTATTGAATTTACTGTCGATTTAGCACCTTGGTCTTTATTTATAACAAACCATAGCTCACCATTATCTAAAAGATGATTTCTTGCTCCCTTCAAAATATTTAGTACTGTTTCTTTCCCTGCTCTAATCGGTGGATTAGTTATTATATATTCATATTTATTTTTTACACATTCATAAGCATTACTTTCGTAAGCTTTACCATCTACTTCATTTATTTTAATATTTCTTTCACATAAATGAAGAGCTCTTTTATTTACGTCTATTAATTCAACTTTTTTATTTAATACTTTCCCTATAACAATTCCAATGAATCCATAACCACAACCAACATCTAATACATCCCCATCACTTTTATCGTCATGTTTTTCCTTTATAAACGACTCAACTAATAATTTTGATGCATAATCAATTTTATTTTTGGCAAAAACTCCATTGTCACTAAAAAATTCAAAATTAATATTTTCATAATTATATATTAGTTTTCTTAGCTCGCTCTTTAAATTTTCATTGTTTGTAAAATAATGTTCCAAAGGCACTTTCCCCTTTTCTCGATATAAAATCATTATACAACAAAAACTTGTACTTCGTCAACAATTAAAGCACAAGTTTTTAACAAATTTTGTAGCAACAAATTAAGTAAAATTATCCACTTTGTTTATTAATAATGATTATTCAATAACTAATTCACAAATATCACTATTTACTTTATTATTTTTATTAGCAACTATTTTCTTATTATTACTACATTCAATAACATTAAATTTTTCTAAATTATAAACCTTAGCCACTTCTTCTTCATCTTTATTACTTATAATTTTAAAATCCATATCATCAACTAAATCATCAAAAGTTAATTTTTCATCTTGAAGCACA
>OHGK01001021.1_pt1 | contig 16312 bp, 9 predicted proteins | sample 1567671 | NCBI WGS metagenome assembly OHGK01 (sample SAMEA3879577, study PRJEB24766) | human gut metagenome | biome: human-associated habitat; feature: feces | place: USA | collected 1985/1987 | reverse complement strand
CAAGCTACAATACAAAATACAAATACAACTAAACGAGATATTTTTATGCTAATAGAATGCCTTTAAACAATTCCTTGAGCCATCATGGCATGGGCTACTTTCATAAAGCCTGCAATATTTGCTCCTTTCACATAGTTGATATATCCATCAGGTTCAGTACCATATTTCACACATTGTTCATGAATACCATACATAATTTGATGTAACTTATCATCTACTTCTTGTGCACTCCAACTCATATGCATTGCATTTTGGCTCATTTCCAAACCTGAAGTAGCTACACCTCCGGCATTTACGGCTTTACCCGGTGCATACATTAGTTTATTTTCAATAAACGCATCAATTGCTTCCGGGGTACAACCCATATTAGAAATTTCTCCAATGCAAAGAACGGAATTTTTTATTAAATTACAAGCATCTTCGCCATTTAATTCGTTTTGAGTCGCACACGGAAGCGCAATATCTACTTTAACTTCCCACGGACGACGTCCGGCAACGAATGTTGAGTTAGGATATTTCTCTGCGTATGGAGCTACGATATCATTGCCTGACGCACGTAATTCCAACATGTAATCAATTTTATCACCACTTACACCGTCCGGATCATAGATATAGCCGTCGGGTCCGGAGATTGTGACTACTTTTGCACCTAATTCAGTTGCTTTAGTCACGGCCCCCCAAGCTACATTACCGAAACCGGAAACAGCTACCGTTTTGCCTTTAATATCAATTCCTTTTGCTTTCAGCATTTGGTTTACGAAGTAAAGACCACCAAAACCGGTTGCTTCAGGACGAATCAACGAACCTCCAAATTCCAAGCCTTTGCCAGTGAAGGTACCTGTAAATTCACGGGTTAACTTTTTATACATACCGAACATGTATCCTACTTCACGGCCACCTACACCGATGTCACCGGCAGGAACATCCATATCAGGACCTACGTGGCGCCACAATTCAAGCATGAATGCTTGGCAGAAACGCATGATCTCAGCATCGCTCTTACCACGTGGTGAGAAATCGGAACCACCTTTACCACCGCCCATAGGCAATGTGGTCAGTGCATTTTTGAATGTTTGCTCAAATCCTAGGAATTTCAAAATGGAGAGGTTTACAGAAGCATGAAAACGGATACCGCCTTTGTACGGGCCGATCGCATTATTGAATTGAACGCGGTAACCTAAGTTTACCTGTACTTTTCCTTTATCATCTACCCAAGGCACCTTAAATGTAAAGATACGGTCGGGCTCTACCAATCTCTCAATCAAGGACGCTTTCTCAAATTCCGGATGTTGATTGTATATATCCTCAATAGAAAGCAGGACTTCTTTTACAGCCTGCAAGTACTCTGATTCACCAGGGTGTTTTGCCTCCAGGGAGGTCATGATTTGATTAATATCCATAACTATTATGCATTTAAGGTTTTGACAAAATGAAAATCATTTCTGATGCAAAGGTATGTTTTTTGGTGAATTGGCAAAATATTTTTGGCTAAATTTTAGTTTGGTGGTGATAAAAAGTTAATCGTTGTGGTAAGACCTCTCTACCCAAAAGTTCTTTTTTATTGCGAATAAGTTGCATAAAACAATATTATTGACGTATTTTGCTATTACATTATCCATGTAAATCAAATAACCATGCTCAGCAAGTTAAAATTAAATCAGTTGTATTTCAAGGATACTTCGTTTGTAAACCTCATGACCAAACGGATTTTTAATGTTCTTTTGGTAGCAAATCCGTATGATGCTTTTATGTTGGAGGATGACGGGCGTATAGATGAGAAGATATTTAATGAATATATGAACCTCAGTCTTCGCTATCCGCCACGTTTTACACAAGTTTCTACTGAGGAAGCTGCCTGGAAGCAATTGGAGAACACTACATTTGATCTGGTGATTTGTATGCCCGGATCTGATAACAGTGATACATTTGAGATTGCACGCAGCATAAAAGAACAATACCCTCATATTCCGCTGGTGGTACTGACCCCGTTCTCGCATGGTATTACGGCACGTATGGAGCATGAGGATCTGAGCATCTTTGAATATGTGTTCTGCTGGTTGGGGAATACGGACCTGTTAGTGTCTATCATCAAGCTGATAGAAGATAAGATGAATTTGGAACATGATATTAAAGAGGTGGGAGTGCAGATGATTTTATTGGTGGAAGATTCCATCCGGTTCTATTCTTCCGTGTTGCCTAACTTATATAAATTTGTGTTGAAGCAAAGTCAGGAATTTGCCACAGAGGCTTTGAATGCTCACCAGCGTACATTGCGTATGAGGGGACGTCCCAAAATTGTATTGGCACGTACTTACGAGGAGGCGATGGATTTATATAATAAATATCAGAATAATGTATTAGGTGTGATTACGGATGCACGTTACCCGCGTGGTGGTGTGGTGGATCCAATGGCAGGTATTAAGTTGCTGGCGGAGGTACGTTCCAGGGATCCGTTTGTTCCTCTTATTTTACAGTCGGCCGAGGTAGACAACAAGGTGTATGCTTCCCGGTATGGTGCTAGCTTTGTGGATAAGAATTCCAAGAAGATGAATATAGACTTGCGTGAAATTGTGTCTGATGATTTTGGTTTCGGGGATTTCATTTTCCGTAATCCCGATACATTGGAAGAAGTGGCCCGTGTTCATAATTTGAAGGAATTACAGAATGTTATTTTTGCTATTCCTAAAGAATCTCTCCTTTACCATATCAGTCGTAATCACGTATCCCGCTGGCTGTATTCTCGTGCCATGTTTCCACCTGCCGAGTTCTTAAAGCAGATAACTTGGGAGTCTTTGCAGGATATTGATGCTCATCGCCGTATAATCTTTGAGGCTATTGTGAAGTACCGTAAGATGAAGAATCAAGGTGTGGTGGCTGTGTTCCAACGTGATCGTTTTGACCGTTATTCTAATTTTGCCCGTATCGGTGAGGGGTCATTGGGGGGAAAAGGACGTGGTCTGGCTTTTATAGACAATATGGTAAAGCGCCACGTGGAATTTGATGAGTTTGAAAATGCGACGGTGGTCATTCCTAAAACGGTGGTGCTTTGTACGGATATCTTTGATGAATTCATGGATACCAATAGCCTATATCAAGTAGCATTGAGTGATGCGGATGATGACACGATATTGAAAGCTTTTCTTCGTGCCAAGTTGCCCGACCGTCTGGTGGAAGATTTCTTTGCTTTCTTTGATGTGGTGAAATCGCCTATAGCCATCCGTTCTTCCAGTTTGCTGGAAGATTCTCATTATCAGCCTTTTGCTGGGATATATTCTACTTATATGATTCCTTATTTAGATGATAAATATGAGATGCTCCGTATGTTGAGCGATGCCATAAAAGGGGTGTATGCTTCTGTTTTTTTCAGAGACAGCAAGGCGTATATGCAGGCAACCAGCAATGTGATAGACCAGGAGAAGATGGCTGTTATTTTACAACAGGTGGTCGGCACACAGTATGGTGACCGTTTCTATCCTTCTATTTCGGGGGTGGCACGTTCGCTCAACTATTACCCCATAGGAGATGAAAAAGCCGAAGAGGGAACTGTAAGTCTTGCTTTGGGGTTGGGTAAATATATTGTAGACGGAGGTCTGACTCTGAGGGTGTGTCCTTATCATCCTAACCAAGTGTTGCAGACCAGTGAGATGGAAATTGCTCTTCGTGAAACGCAGACTCAGTTTTATGCGCTTGATTTGAAGAATACGGGGCATAACTTTTCTTTGGATGACGGCTTTAATTTGTTGAAGCTTCCGGTGAAAGAAGCTGATAATGATGGAGCCTTAACTTTCATTGCTTCCACGTATGATCCGTATGATATGATTATCCGTGACGGAATTTATCCGGGAGGCCGGAAGGTGATAACATTTGCCAATGTGTTGCAACACGATGTATTTCCTTTGCCCCGTATTTTGCAGTTGGTACAGGAATACGGGCAAAGTGAGATGAGGCGTCCTGTTGAGATAGAGTTTGCTGTGACATTGAACCAGCAAAAGAAGAATGGTACTTTCTATTTATTGCAGATTCGTCCGATGGTCGATGTGAAAGCCAATCTTGAGGAGGATTTGAACCTTATTAAGGATGAGGATGTTCTTTTAAAGAGTAATAATTCACTGGGGCATGGCATTATGGAGGACATTCAGGATGTGATTTATGTGAAGACAGATGGTTATACTGCTTCCAATAATCCGACCATTGCTTATGAAATAGAAAAGATGAACCGTAAATTTTTGGATGAAGGGAAACATTATATATTGGTAGGTCCGGGACGCTGGGGAAGCAGCGATTCGTGGCTGGGCATTCCTGTGAAGTGGCCCCATATTTCGGCTGCACGTGTCATTGTGGAGGCGGGGCTGACTAATTATCGTGTGGAGCCTAGTCAGGGAACTCACTTCTTTCAGAATCTGACTTCTTTCGGAGTCGGTTATTTCACAATTAATGCCTATATGAAGGATGGTATCTATAACCAAGAGGTACTGGATACCCGGCCGGCTATTGAAGAAACCAGGTTCATTCGTCATGTGCGGTTTGATAAACCATTGATAGTGAAGATGGATGGAAAGAAGAAGCTGGGGGTAGTGATGTTGCCGGAATAATGTTCTAAATTACGTAAAATGTGTCCTAAATTTCGATAAAAATAGTTATACGCTTAACTTTTTATTATATTTGCACGATTTTTCGAGTATAAATTAAATTAGCTAAACAATGAAAAAGAATCTTTTTTATTATTTGTTCGCAGTGATTTGTTCTGTGGCATTGTTCACATCGTGTAGTGATGATGATGATGAAAAAATGGTAAATCCTGTGCCTCAGACAACCTTTACTGGTGAAAATGGTTTGCAACTTACATACAATGGTGCGCCGATGCCGGGTAAGAAAGTTACTTTTACTCCCGATGCAACCAATGCTCAGAAGGCAACTCTACGTTTGGAAGGGGAATTTGACTTAAATGGCATCTTGGGGAAAGCAAAGAGTGCTGCAGCTCGTGAAGATGTATCGATGCCTACTGCTCCCGGTGTGTTACCAGGAAGTCCGGTGGTTACCTTGCCGGTTGATTTGACTATCAATGGTGATCAATGTTCTTTTGCCGGTACATCAGAAACAGATTATTGTACTTTCTCTTATAAAGGTGAGGTTTCAGCCGGAGCTATGGAGCTGGCTTTGAGTGAAGTGAAATTGAAGAATGCGAAACTGGCTGGAATGACTTGGAAGTTGAAACCGTATAACCAGGAAGTAGAAGAGCAGGATCCTGTTCGTCTGGTATGGGAGTCAGAAAAAGGAATTCCTCTTTTCGGTTCTTTTGAAATGCCGGTTGAGTCGGTTTTGAAAATCGCATTACGCATGCCGTTGATTGCTGTTGGAGCAGAAAATAAAGTTTCCGCTACTGATATGTTGGGAACAGTTTTGAAGGATGTCACTTTCATGGAAGACGGTAACATCGTGGCTACTTATAAAGATGCTGCTAATGGTGGTACAGAATGGACGAAGTCTCCTGTAAACTTGGCTCAATACGTAGTAGAGAATGACAATCAGATAAAGGTGTTTCTGAATCCTGCTGCTATCATCGCTGCTGTCAATAATGCAGGGAGAGCTATTGATGTTCAGACAGTTATCCAGCAGGCCATTCAAATATTGTATCCTATGTTAGTGAATGGTGTGCCTGTAGCTTTTGAACAAACAGAGGATGCTTTAAGCGTATATCTGAATACAGAATTACTGTTGCCTTTATTGAAAACACTGGTTGTTCCTTTGTTGTCAGACGAAGAAGTGGTTGCTATGCTGGTGGAATTGATGAAAAAAGACCCTGATTTCGGTGAAATGGCTGGTTTAGCTGAGCCAATGTTGAAAGCTTTTCCTGAGGAGATTATAGAATCTACTACTAAAGTGGAGATTGGTTTGAACTTTGTTAAGTAAAGAAGGAAAGCTGAAATTATTTGTATAGTAGTAAGGCGAAGAGAGGTACCTCTCTTCGCCTTTTTTCATAGTTACTTTTATTTTTGTATTTCACCTTTGATTACCTGAGCAAAGTTTTTTAATTTTCTACTACAACTAGGATCACCTGTAAAAATATGAGAAGTGTAATGGAACATAGTTTTTCTCATATCAGAAAATGGATTTTTGTACGTATATCTGCATAGAATTATATAGACGTATGTGAAATCTTATATGTTTCAAATAAAATTTTACATCAAAGATAAGGATGTTTTTTAAAAAGATCAAGAGCTTTTAAAAAAAGACAAAGAGCTTTTTTAAAAACGTCTTGATCTTTTTTACTACTATTGGGACTTTGTAAGCTGTCATTCTGTGGAAGTACAAAGCCTTTATACGTATTATTGCGAGGAAAAATCCTGAAAATATCTACTTTGTATTAAGCCGAAACAACTTATGAAAAAGAATATATAGCTGAAAACAAGTAGATTACGAGAATATCTGTTTCGGAACGTAATGAGGGCATGAGAGTATAAGTGAGAGCATATATTATTAGCATTTATGTATAAGTCATTTATAATTAACATATTATACATGTAGTGAGAGCATGAGGGTATAAACGTCCCCAATTTTCTAGAGAAAAAACTAATATGTCAAGAACACTTCTAAAAGTTGCCGGAGAACAGAATGATCCTTTAAGAGTAAAAGTCTTTCCTCATGATTTTGTAGATAAACCACTACTCCCCCTTATCCTACTTCAGAAATGTATTGTTTATCGGAAAATTGAAGTAGGATAAGGGGGAGTAGAACAACAAATAGTCAGTGGTGGAAAACTTTTGGATTAGAACGCATACCCGAATCCTACATTCAGGTAGATGGCATACATATCAAAAGTAACGGTCTTGAAATCTTTGTTGAATATATCATTCAGGCCCCAATTCAAGTCGGCATGTACTTTCAGATGCTTGAACGCTTTCCAATCCACACCTGCTTGAACTCCCCATTGGAACTTGCGTAGATCACCGGAGAAGTCGTAAGTAGCAATGGCTCCGTTGGTGAAATTTATTTTGTCTCCGGTGGGGTTGGTTTCACGCAAATAGCCTTCATATACATGGCCACTGAAATCTCCATCCATCAGATAAGAAAAGTACGGGCCGAGTTTCAGCGTGGTGCGTGGACTCAGTTTGTAGGCTGCTAGTACGGGGATGGTGATGTAAGAGTTCTGTACTTTGGTGCGTACTCCTCCAGTCCAGTTTCCTTTTAGTCGGTTTCCGTCATAGCCTATGATTTCCATATTGTAATTCTTTACCGTTGCTTTGGTGCGCATGCCTTTATTCTCCAAACGCAGTCCAGTGATGATTCCCCATTTTTTTTTCGTATCCAGCCACTTGGTCATGTTTCCCTCGATAGTGATAGATAGGGTTGGGTTATATCCGTCTATGCTGCGTATTTCTTCGGGGAAAGGCAGTGGGGCGGTACCTCCTAGGTTGACTCCCGCTTTGATTTCGTACTCCCAACCATGCAATGCTGCATTGATGATTGTTTTGTTTCTGTTTGTCTGCGCATACAGTCCGAGGCTTGCTAAAGCCAGTATCAAGGTTAATATATATTTTTTCATATCTGTTTTTATCTAAGTGGTTGTTTGCATACCAGTTCCAGGTCGTCAATAAGCAGGGTGCTACCCGGTGCGCCTTGAAATACATCACCGTCCTTGCTTGCCGATAGGACAATGCTGACGTTGTATCCTCCGTTTGCCAATTTTTGGGGATCTATTGTTTTCCCATAATGCTCATAGTTGAAGTCCAGTTCAAAGCGGGTCCATTCGCTTGTTTCATGCGTGTCGGTTATGACAGCAGCGGCTACCATGTTTTCATGTTCATAATTGTTCTTTGCGATATGGCCATCCAGCATCTGCACGTCTTTGGTCTTTTCGTAAAACAAGGCATAGATATTGAAAACGTCTTTTCGGTTGGTAGATTCTCCGTTCTCATAGAATTCTGGTCCTGCTTTGTATTTGTAGTAGCCGACCAATTTAATGGGTTCATAATAGAAGGTTGTTCCGAATTTGGTTGCCGACAACGCATCGCTCATGGCGGAGCCTATGTCGAAACTGCCAATGAACAGGTTACCTGCTGCAATGGGCATACCTACCAAAGTGCCTAAACTTCCTGTTTTGCGAGTAATCAGTTGCAAGCAGTTGCCTGTGCGGCCGTTTGGACTGATGCTGGTAGGGAAGTCGTTCGGAGTGTAACCGCTTCCGGTTAAGGCAAATCCCTGATTACCACTGGACCATGTTAGTGTGGAGTAGCCAGAGGCTGCTTCGTATAGCACATAATATTCATTTTTATTGTAAGGTACGGTTTTTACGTTTTCAAAGTTAAAAACCGTCGGGATACTTTTGGTTTCTGGATAATGGATATTGATGGCGTAGGTGCGGTGCCAATTCTTGTCCTCGGATGTTACGGTATAGCGCACTGGGTTGGTGAAATTCTGTGTACTTCCGTTGGCCGGTTCGATAGATGCTCCTTCAGTCAGCTCGAAAGTGGGAGCTAGTCGGGTCAGGTCGGTACCGTTGTTTACTTCTATGTAAATAGGGTAAGCGTTCAGGCTTTTGTCGTAAGGACGGTTATAGTCAATGTCTGTACCTGTCAGCATCTCGGCAGGGAGGATGCAGTTCAAGATGTCCGCTTCCGCATTGGGGGCTTCGTCCTTGATACAGGAGGTGCAAAGGAGCAATCCTGTTACTGTGCAGGTGAATAAGTTTTTCAGCTTCATGAATTTGTAATTTAATAGTTGTTCTTATACATAACAGATTGCAAAGGTACTGATTTTCCGTGAAAGTGTTTGCATTCAAAATAGAAAGGTGCGGAAAATTGTCTTTCCCGCACCTTGAACTGCAAATATACTTAATAATAAAGGAATGGTTTTTATTAAACAATACCTTGAGCCATCATAGCTTTGGCTACCTTCATGAATCCTGCTACATTAGCACCTTTCACATAGTTTACATAACCATCGGCTTCAGTACCGTATTGTACACAAGCCTCATGAATATTTTTCATGATACTTTTCAATTTTTCGTCTACTTCTTCTTGACTCCAGCCCAGTTTGATAGAATTTTGAGTCATTTCCAATCCAGATACAGATACGCCGCCTGCATTGGCTGCTTTGCCCGGGGCATACAGGATTTTGGCTTCTTGGAATACGCGGATAGCTTCAGGGGTAGAAGGCATGTTTGCACCTTCGCTGACAGCTATGACACCATTGGCAACCAATTGTTTGGCCTCATCACCGTTCAATTCGTTCTGAGTGGCAGAGGGTAATGCGATATCACCTTTCTCACCCCAAGGACGAGCACCTGCTACATATTTGCAGCCATATTTTTCTGCATATTCACGGATACGTCCACGGTATAAATTTTTCAGTTCCATGATGAAATCCAATTTTTCGCGGTCTATTCCATCCGGATCATAGATGTAACCATCTGAATCGGACATGGTAACTACTTTACCACCCAACTCGATTACTTTTTCTACCGTGTATTGAGCTACGTTACCTGAACCTGAAACCAAACAAGTTTTTCCCTTCAGGTCTGTGCCTTTGGTTTTCAGCATTTCCATCAAGAAATAGATGTTACCATATCCGGTTGCTTCAGGGCGAATCAGAGAACCACCGAATTCGCGGCCCTTACCGGTCAGTACACCGGAGAATTCATGAGAGAGTTTCTTGTACATGCCGAACATGAAACCTACTTCACGACCACCTACACCGATATCACCTGCAGGTACGTCAGTCTCAGGACCGATATGGCGCCATAATTCCAACATGAATGCCTGGCAGAAACGCATTACTTCGGCGTTTGATTTGCCACGCGGAGAGAAGTCGGAACCTCCTTTGCCACCACCCATCGGAAGAGTAGTTAGTGAATTTTTGAATGTCTGCTCGAAGGCAAGGAATTTCAAAATTCCCAAGTTTACAGAAGAGTGAAAACGGATACCACCTTTGTAAGGACCAATGGTATTATTATGTTGTACGCGGTAACCCATATTTGTCTGGATGTTACCTTTGTCATCCATCCACGTTACACGGAATTGATACACACGATCAGGAATACACAAACGTTCAATCAGGTTCACCTTGTCAAATTCGGGATGTTTGTTGTATTCTTCTTCGATTGTACTTAGCACTTCCTCTACCGCTTGATGATATTCAGGCTCATTGGGGAATCTTCTTTTCAAATCTTCTAATACCTTAGCTGCATTCATAATCTACTTCTTTTTATAATTGTTAATTAATTCTTCTTGTTTCTTTTGATGGTGCAAAAATATAGATAAGAATTGAAATATGCAACAAATTATAAAGAAAATGCGTGTAAAAATATCAATATGTACAAAATGTAAGCTAAAAAGCGGATAAAAGATTATTTTCCTCTTTCCTTGAGATATTTTAATAGTGGAATAAAGACTAAAGCTCCCGAAATGATAATGGATAGTATTAAAGGCCCGTCAATATGTTCGCTCCCTGTTAGAATAATATAGCAAATGGCAATCCATAAAAGGGCTAAGGTTACGATTTGTGGGAGGGAAAGCGGTTTTCTTCTCATAGTATTGTTTTAATGAATTGAATATATTTCACCACAAATAGCCTTGATTTACACAGATAGAATTTGCTGGTACTAACAACCATGATTAATAATCTGTGTAAATCTATGCAATCTGTGGTGAAAGTTATTTATTTTTCTTTCTTTTTCTTGTCAACGATGGCATCAATAACCGCAACCGCAGTGATGTTTACAATATCGCGTACAGAAGCTTCACAATCAGTGAAATGAATAGGTTTGTTCAATCCCATTTGTATCGGGCCGATTACCTCGGTTTCACTCATAGACTGAATGAGCTGGTAGGTAGCATTGGCAGAACTTAGGTTCGGGAATACTAACGTGTTTACTTCTTTACCTTTCAAACGTGTGAAGGGATATTTCTCATCACGTAATTTAGTGTTCAGTGCAAAATTGACTTGCATTTCACCATCTATAGCCAGTTCCGGATATTCTTTCTGCATATAGTCCACCGCATCATGTACTTTAGCCGGGCTTCCTTCTGTATCTGAACCGAAGTTGGAGTAAGACAGCATGGCCATTGTCGGAGTGTGATTAAAGAACTCTACCGTTTTCTTCGACAATTTAGCGATGTCAATCAGTGTGTCGGTGTCCGGGTGACGGTTAATCAGGGTATCGGCTACAAAATAAGTACCTTTCTTTGAATTCAAGATATGCATTGTACCGAAATGTTTGTATTCCGGTTGGATACCGATAACTTCTTTCGCTACCTTGATTGTGTTGGAATATTTGGTATATAGACCGGTGATGAATGCATCGGCCTCTCCGGTTTCAACCATCATCATACCAAAATAGTTGCGCTCGAACATTTTGTCGTTGGATTCCTGAAGGTTGGCTCCTTGGCGTGCGCGTTTTTCCGAAAGGATGCGGGCATAACGCTCACGACGTTCAGCTTCACGGTCATGACGGAGGTTGATGATTTCAATTCCTTCCAAGCTCAGATCCAGTTCTTTTGCCAGTTTTTCAATGCGTTCGTCATTACCTAATAGGATAGGATGACAGATTCCTTCGGCTTTGGCTTCTACGGCAGCTTTTAACATGGTAGGATGGATACCTTCGGCAAATACCACCCGCTGTGGGTCGCGACGGGCTGTTTCGTAAAGTTGACGGGTCAATTTGCTTTCTTGTCCCATCAATTCGCGCAGCCGGGTCTTGTAGGCTTCCCAGTCGGTGATGTTTTTGCGTGCCACTCCTGATTCCATTGCTGCTTTTGCCACAGCCATGGAAACTTCGGTAATCAAACGAGGGTCAACCGGTTTCGGAATGAAATAATCAGGACCGAAAGTAAAATTATTCACATGATAGGCTTCGTTCACTACGTCGGGAACAGGTTGTTTTGCCAAATCGGCGATAGCATGCACGGCAGCCAGCTTCATTTCTTCATTGATAGCTTTGGCCTGAGTATCCAGAGCTCCGCGGAAAATATAAGGGAAACCGATTACATTATTGATCTGGTTAGGATAGTCTGAACGTCCGGTAGACATCAGTACATCGGGGCGGGATGCCATGGCGTCTTCGTAAGAGATTTCCGGAGTCGGATTGGCTAATGCGAATACGATAGGATGATCTGCCATACTGCGGACCATATCCTGAGTCAGCACATTACCTTTTGATAGTCCTAAAAATACGTCTGCACCTTTAATGGCTTCTTCCAGTGTATGTACATCGCGACGGTCAGTAGCAAAAAATTTCTTACTTTCTGTCAAGTTAGGACGGTCACTGGTTATCACGCCTTTGCTGTCTAGCATTAAAATGTTTTCTTTCCGTGCTCCTAATGCTACATACAGTTTTGTACAGGAAGTGGCGGAGGCTCCGGCACCGTTTACTACGATTCTTACATTTTCAATTTTCTTTCCGGCAACTTCCAATGCATTTAATAAACCGGCGGATGAAATGATGGCTGTACCGTGTTGGTCGTCATGCATTACTGGAATATCCAGTTCTTCTTTCAGCCGGTTTTCTATCTCGAAACATTCGGGAGCCTTGATGTCTTCCAGGTTGATACCTCCGAAAGTGGGAGCGATGGCTTTTACTGCCTGAATAAATTTTTCGGGGTCTTTCTCATTCACTTCAATGTCAAAAACATCAATACCTGCATAGATTTTGAAAAGTAATCCTTTACCTTCCATGACAGGTTTTCCGCTCAATGCACCTATGTCGCCTAGTCCTAGAACGGCTGTACCATTGGAAATAACGGCTACTAAGTTGCCTTTCGCAGTATAGTCGTATGCAGTTTGCGGGTCTTTCTCTATTTCCAGACAAGGCTCAGCTACTCCGGGAGAATAAGCCAGTGACAGGTCTGTTTGTGTGCTGTACGGTTTTGTCGGTACAACTTCAATTTTTCCGGGCTTGCCTTGCGAGTGGTATAGCAAAGCAGCTTCTTTGGTAATCTTGACCATAATCTTTTTCCTTATAATTAGATATCGTTTTAAATTGGTGGCAAAAATATAAATAAAATTATAATTTGAAGCCTAAATACTGTAAAATGATGTCGAATTGATGATTTTTTTAGTGTTGATTTTGACCAATGTGAAAATCAGATTTCATTCTTTCGTATTTTGCTGGACAAAGATAGCGAAAAAATAGTTTCATTCATGTCCGTATCATGTATGAGTTGTAATATGGTTTGCTTGTTTAGATCTGGAAACAGATTGAATATATATGGAATATATTTTACATAATTAATATCCTTCTATATGCGCACGTTATTTATAGTTAAAGCTAATGGGCTAAGCGAACAAATGCCGGAAAAATGACTAATTTTGCGGCAGTAAAAACTAATTGGGTTTAAAAAGTTTTCTATAAACATCTGTTAATTCGACAAATAAGTAAAGTTCAATAATATTAGTTATGAAAATGACAGTAAATAGTATGAAATGTATTTCATGGAGCCGCCTCGCGATATTTACGGCGGCAATGACTGTTTTAAGCAGTTGTGGAGGCGGTCAGAGCGGTATGAAGTTGGGTGATGACGAATTTACCGTCGTGGCTGTACAGTCTACAGCCAGCCAGCAGTCTACTTCTTATCCCGCAACTATCAAAGGTGTTCAGGATATTGAGGTGCGTCCTCAGGTTTCCGGCTTTATCGTAAAGCTTTGTGTGGACGAAGGTGCAACGGTAAAGAAAGGCCAGGCGCTCTTTCAGATCGATCCTACACAGTATGCGGCTGCCGAACGTCAGGCAAAAGCTGCTGTAGAGATGGCAAAATCGAATGTCAATACGCTATCTTTGAACGAACAACAGAAGAAAAATTTGTATGATAAGAAAATTATCAGCGATTTTGAGTATCAAAGCGCAGTAGACCAATTGCTTTCTGCAAAAGCCAGTTTGGCACAGGCTGAGGCTCAGTTGACCAGCGCTCGTCAGAATTTGGGCTTCTGCACAGTGACCAGCCCTTCAGATGGAGTGGTGGGTACATTCCCGTATCGTATTGGTAGTTTGGTGAGTCCTTCGGTAACACAACCGTTGACTACCGTGAGTGAAATCGGTGAAATGTATGTGTATTTCTCTATGACTGAAAAGCAGTTGTTGGGTTTGACAAGAGCCGGTGGCACACTGAAAGAACAACTGGAGAAGATGCCGGCTGTAAAATTGGAATTGGCTGACGGTACAATGTATACTGAAGAAGGTAAGATTGACGCTGTAAGTGGTGTTATTGACCAGACTACCGGTTCGGTAAGTATGCGTGCCGTTTTCCCGAACAAACAGCTTGTATTGCGTAGTGGTGGTATGGCTAATGTAATTTTCCCTTATACTATGGAGGATATTATTTTGATTCCTCAGTCGGCTACACAGGAAATTCAGGATAAAAAGTTTGTTTATGTGCTTCAGTCGGATAATACATTGAAGCATACTGAGATCAAAGTGTCGAATTTGAGTGACGGTAAGAATTATATTGTTACCAGTGGTTTGAAGCCCGGCGATAAAATTGTAGTTGAAGGTGTACAGACGTTGAAGGACGGACAGACAATTACTCCGATTACTCCGGAACAGAAAGAGGCGAAATATCAACAACACCTGAAAGACCAGAAGGAAGGGAATATTGCCACGGCCTTTAAATAATCAGTATAAAATAAACAGATTAACTTCGTTTATATAAATAAGGTATATAGAGAATGAAACTAGATAGATTTATTAACCGTCCGGTGCTATCAACGGTAATCTCCGTCTTGATAGTTATTCTGGGTATCATCGGACTTGCTACATTGCCGGTTACGCAATATCCGGATATTGCACCTCCTACGGTGCAGGTACGTGCCACCTATACCGGTGCGAACTCCACAGCTGTATTGAATTCGGTCATCGCGCCGTTGGAAGACCAGATAAACGGTGTGGAGAACATGATGTATATCCAGTCATCAGCATCCAATAACGGTGCTGCCGATATTAACGTTTACTTTAATCAGGGAACAGATCCGGATATGGCGGCTGTTAATGTGCAGAACCGTGTTTCTATGGCACAAGGATTGCTGCCTGCTGAAGTAACCAAGGTGGGTGTGACTACTCAGAAACGCCAGAACTCCATGTTGATGGTCTTTTCATTGTATGATGAAACCGACTCGTATAATATTGAGTTCATTGAAAACTATGCTAATATTAACTTGATTCCTGAAATCAAGCGTGTAAAGGGGGTAGGTGATGCTAATGTGTTGGGACAGGATTATTCTATGCGTATCTGGTTGAAACCGGATGTGATGGCGCAGTACAAACTGGTTCCTACTGATGTTTCGGCAGCATTGGCCGAACAGAATATTGAGGCGGCTCCGGGACAGTTCGGTGAACGTGGTAATCAGACTTTCCAATACACGATCCGTTATAAAGGACGTTTGCAGCAAACGACTGAATTTGAAGATATTGTTATCAAGGCCTTGCCGGATGGTAATGTACTTCGTTTGGGAGATGTGGCCGATATAGAATTAGGTCGTCTGGCTTATACATTCAATAATATGGTAAATGGTCACAAGGCTGTATCTTGTATCGTCTATCAGATGGCAGGTTCTAATGCTACCGAAACTATTTCCGATTTGGAGAAAGTGCTTGCAAAGGCACAGGAATCACTGCCGACAGGTTTGAATATCAATATCGCCCAAAATGCCAATGACTTCTTGTTCGCTTCTATCCATGAAGTAATCAAGACGTTGATTGAGGCATTTATCTTGGTGTTTATTGTGGTATATATCTTCTTGCAGGATATGCGTTCAACGCTGATTCCGGCTATTGCCATTCCGGTGGCGTTGGTGGCTACTTTCTTTGTACTGAAACTGATTGGCTTCAGTGTGAACCTGCTGACTCTTTCGGCGATGGTGCTTGCCATTGCGATTGTGGTCGATGATGCCATTGTCGTCGTCGAGGGGGTTCATGCCAAGTTGGATCAGGGATACAAGTCTTCCCGTGAGGCTTCTATTGATGCCATGAGTGAACTGGGTGGAGCTATCGTTTCTATTACGTTAGTCATGATGTCTGTGTTTATTCCGGTAAGTTTCATGGGAGGTACTGCCGGTACATTCTACCGTCAGTTTGGTATCACCATGGCGATCTCTATCGGTTTTTCAGCTTTGAATGCATTGACTTTGTCACCGGCACTGTGCGCAATTTTCTTGAAACCGCATGATGAGGGACATGGAGCAAAGAAGATGACCCGTGTAGAACGTTTCCATACAGCCTTTAATGCGGCTTATGATTCTATATTGAAGAAGTACAAGAAGCATGTAGTATTCTTTATCCATAAGAAATGGTTGTCATTCGGGCTGGTTGCCGCTTCTATCATTC
>OHGK01001020.1_pt1 | contig 16317 bp, 18 predicted proteins | sample 1567671 | NCBI WGS metagenome assembly OHGK01 (sample SAMEA3879577, study PRJEB24766) | human gut metagenome | biome: human-associated habitat; feature: feces | place: USA | collected 1985/1987 | reverse complement strand
TCATATTTTACGGATTCTTTTATTTTATTGTATTTTTCTTTAAAACTCATATTATTTTGATTTTTTATTTAATTTCAAATAGTTTACTTTATCCCAGCTCAGATCAATATATTTAATCTGGCTGTCTACTTCTGATATTTGAGGCAGGATTGTATAAATTCTTTTTATTCTTTCATAAACAGAATTATCTAAAGTCCCAAGACGCAGACTGGTTGTTTTGATTTTAACAAATACGTCATTTGGTTTGCGAATATCAATATATTCAACTTTTTCGTTTGAATATGTTTCAACAGCTTTAACTATTTTTTCTATTTCCTGAACGCGGTTTACTGAAATTTCTTTTTTTAATCCGTATGGAGTTGTGAGAATTTTTAATACCGAAGTATCATCGGGAATATTCATATAGTGCTTGTTTGTAATAAGAACTCCGTCAGTTGTAAAAAACGCTGCAGGTTTTGCTTTTAAGTCTGTTTTAATAATTGCAATCGGTATTCTTTCATTGATAATAATTTGAACTCTGGCAGGAAAACCGTAACGTCTTATGTAAACATTTTTTATTACCGGAATTTGATAGATTTCTTTTTTTATCGGATCTACACTCATCATAAAGATTGGCAGATGCGGTACGGATAAGTCTTTTATTGATTTATTTATAATATAATCCGGAATAATTTTATTATTTACTATTTGAACTCTGCCTTTTGCAGGGTTTAAAAAAGTATCTTTTGGCAGATACCAGCCTGAGAGTTTAAAGAAATTATATGTCAGAAAAATTAATAACAAAAGCACCCCAAAACGAAGGAAAGCTTTTAAACGATTTATTTTTTTGCGTTTTTTTCTGATTTTCCTTTCGGTTTGTTTATGTTTTACCGAATGTTTGACAAGTGAAAACTCATCTTGTACTTCTTCGGTAATATGGTGATTTTTATTATCAAATTCCGGTTCTGTCATTATTTATTGAGTCCTGCTCCGTTTAAAATAATTTCTACAAGGTTGTCATAACATATTCCCATAGCATTAGCCTGCGCCGGAAGATCGCTTGTTTCAGTCATTCCGGGAGAAGTATTTATTTCAAGGACATAAGGAATATTATTTACGATATGAAAATCAACTCTTGAAACTCCTTTGCAGCCGGCTGCTTTAAAAGCTTTTATTGCAATTTCTTTTACCTGTTTTGTCATATCATCAGACAGCTTTGCAGGAAGAATGAATTCGGTCATACCTTTTGTGTATTTGCATTCATAATCGTACCATTCGTGTTTTGGTCTTAGTTCAAGTATTTCAGTTGCAAAAAGCCCTTCAGCACCTTCTAAAACACCAACGGTTGCTGCAATTCCTACCAGATATTCTTCAATAAGAACATCGTCATTATATTTTATTGCCTCAAGATAAGCTTTTTCAAGTTCATCAGGGGTATTAACTTTTGTCATGCCAAAACTCGAACCTTCACATACAGGTTTTGTAATTAGCGGATAATTTAAGTTTTTAGTTTTTTCTTTAACGTCCTCTCCTTTTTGGACGAAAACTGATTTAATCAGCGGGATATCAGGGCAAGTTGAAAGAATTCTTTTGGTGTATTCTTTGTTCATACAAACAGAAGATGCCATAACTCCGCAGCCTGTGTATGGGATTTGAAGAATTTCTAAAATTCCTTGAATGCAACCATCTTCACCGAATTTCCCGTGAAGTGCGTTATAAGCGTATTCATATTTACCGTTTTTAAGTTTTTCTGTAATGCCTGTGTCCACTTCAACAAGTTCAGCATTTTTATAACCAAGTCTTTGAAGTGCATCAAAACAACCTTTGCCTGAGCGTCTTGATATTTCTGCTTCTGAAGACATACCACCGCATAATACGGCGATTTTTGCATTTTTATCTATTTTATTTTGAGTATTTTGCATAATTCATTTTCCTTTTCGTTATTTCCGCCCAGGAACCTAATTTCCGGTTCTAATTCTATATTATATCTTTCTTTTACATTGTTATACATCAATTGCATAAGTTCAAGTACCTCAATAGAAGTTCCATTGTTATGATTTACGATGAAATTTGCATGATTTTCCCAAACCCTCACTCCGCCGCTGCTTAAATCTTTTGCGCCGATTGAATCCAAAAGTCTGCCGGCTGAATTTCCTGTCGGATTTTTAAAAATACTGCCGCAGTTTGGAAGTGCTAAAGATGGCTGGTGGGCTTTTCTGAATGCTAAATTTTCATTCATTCGGTTTTGAATTTCGTCAACAGATTTTTTTTCAAGTTCAAATTCTGCTTGCAAAATGATTAACTCCTCTTTGGAACAACGAGAATTTCTGTATTCAAATTCCATTTCATCTTTTGAATATTTTACGAGTTTTTTGGTTTTTGAATAACAGGTGACATTTGTAATACAATCGCTTATTACCTGATTATTGGCAGAAGCGTTCATAAAAACTTCACCCCCGATTGAACCCGGGAAGCCTATCATAAATTCAAATCCTGACAGTCCTGCTTTGCAAACTTCTTGCGAAAGTTTTGGACCTTTAACACCTGAATCTGCAATAACTTTAGTTCCGTTGATTTGAATATTTGACATTTTAGTTGTCAGAACAATTGCTCCATCATAACCGTCTGTTGAAACCAGAGTATTGGAAAGATTTCCGAATACTTTGATATTTTTATTTTCATTCAAAATCTGTTCAAATTCTTGTATATTTTGCGGAAAAAATACTTTTTTAATTTTTCCTCCGATTTTGAACGATGTAAGATTTTTTATATCAAAGTTTTCTTCAAAATTAATTTTCAACCGATGTTTTCTCCTTACTTAAAGTAAGTAATTCTTTTCCAAGATTTGTGATTGTTCCTGCGCCCAGCCCGATTACAATATCTCCGGATTTCAGTGTCGGGAAGAGTTTTTTTGCAACTTCCTGAATATTTCCTGTTATATTTTCACAAGGAATATCGATTTTTTCTTTTAATTCGCTTGTGAAAGCTAAAGAATTAACTCCTTCTATCGGATCTTCGCTTGCTGCGTAAACATCTGTCACTATTACCCTGTCAACATCAGAAAATGCGCCCATAAATTCGTTCCAAAGATTTTGTAATCTTGTGTATCTGTGCGGCTGGAATACTGCGATAACATTTCTGTTTTTGAATGATTTTGATGAAGACAAGGTTGCTTTGATTTCTGTCGGGTGGTGTGCGTAATCATCATAAATTGATATTCCGTCAAATTCACCGACTTTTTGGAATCTTCTGCCCATACCTGTAAATGTTGCAAAATGTTTATTAACCATATTCATATCAATTCCTGATTGGTGCAAACTTGCCCAGACTGCAAGTGAATTATAAATATTATGAACACCTTTAAGACAGATTTTTAGATTTGTTAAAATTTCGCCTTTATATACAACATCAAATGTTGTGTATTCTTCTCCATAATTGATATTTTTAGCACTGTAATCAGTATTTCCGCCGATTGAATAAGTTACAAATTTTGCATTATTCATAAGCGTGTGTTCGGTGAAGTATTTTACAAGTCTTTTAACTCCTTCATTGTCTGTATTTGCAAGAATAATTCCATTTGGTCTTATGTGCGATAGGAAAGTTTCAAAAGTTTCCAAAATAGATTCAAGCCCGTTTTTGTAAAAATCTAAATGATCAGGTTCTAAATTGTTAACAACAACAACATTTGCACTGTATTTTACAATTGTCCCGTCGGATTCATCAAGTTCCGCGATGAATACTCTATCATTAGCTGCATTTGCATTTGTGTCAATTTCGGGAATCATTCCGCCAACAACATAAGACGGTTTAAGATTAGCTTTTTCCATAACATAAGAGCATAATCCGCTTGTAGTTGTTTTTCCGTGAGTGCCGGAAAACCCAATGAAATGTTCTTCATTTTTTGAAATTTCAGCCAGTAAATCAGATCTATGCCAGATAGGAAGTCCAAGGCGTTTAGCTTTTTGAATTTCCGGATTAGTTTCGCGAATTGCTGTACTTGCAATGACTATGCAGTCATCCGGAACATTATTTTCATCATGTCCTATAAAAACTTTTGCTCCTAGTTTTTTTACATTTTGTACGTATTTACTGTCGTTTATGTCTGAGCCTGAAACTTCAAAACCTTTTTGCAATAAATATTTTGCAAGTCCGCTCATTCCAACTCCACCTATGGCTATAAAATGATATTTCTTTTTCAAAATCTTATCCCTACTATTTATAATCTCTACTTCTTTTATCCATTATAATACCAAAATAAGATTTCTGATTGAATATTATAATTTTTTAACAATAGTTTTTGCCTCCGCAAAAAATATTTTTTTGAAGGTTTAGAATAATTCTATGAAGCTTCTATTCCCACCTTTAAAACAACCCAAAATAACTGATCGGATTGTGTTTCCTTATAAAAAGAACGGACCGAATATTTTTTACCGTATGGTTGATATAAATAGCGGTGAAATTGTAGGCGAAATGAAAGCCCGGCCGGAAGTTGTCAGTGATAAGTTTTTCAGGTTTTCGCCAAATGCAGAAAGTTACCGTTCTTTTTATATAGAACGGTTAAGGGCTTTTGTCAAAAATCAAGGGGTTGGGAAAACTTTTATAAAAATTGCCCAAAAAGAAAGTTCAAGAAATTTTTGTTCAGGTAATGTACACCTTGTTTCATACAATACTACCAATCCGAAAGAGGTTCCCCATATGTTTTATCGAAAACTGGGGTTTGAATTTAATAAATACTGCAAAAATACGCAACAATATATTGATGAATGTATTAAGATGAATATAAGACCTTTTGCAAACAGACAGTGCCGCTCCGAATGTCCGATGTATTTGGAGAAATGTGTTAATGGGCAGGAAGAAGAGATTAAAAATACATATAATTTAAAAATCAAATTTCCTTGGCTTTTTTGAATGTTTGTAAAAATTAACAAATTGGTTAGCAAAAAATAACATGTTTATACTTAAAAAGAGTATGAATAGCTTAATCAAATACCCTGCTGCAAGATTTAGAAAACTTCCTGAAAGATTAATATATAAAACTAAAACGGATTATTATGGAACACCTGTTGATAAGTTTATAATGTTTTCGACAGAAAAAAATTCGAAAATGAAAGCAACAATGAAATGTTTCCCTGAGATAATAGAGAGAGATGGCAGAGCGAATGTTCCGTCATTATATATTTGGCAATTGATGTCAAATTGTTCCGGTAATGGTTTTGGGACAGACTTGCTTAATTTTGCAAAACAATACAGCAAGCGTATAGGCTGCGGCGGACGTTTTCATTTGTCCGCAGATACTGCTTTTACTCCAAGGAGGATTCCTCACATTTTTTATAAAAAATATGGAATGAATACTAAAAGTTATGCAGTAAATAATAAATTGGACAGCTTTATAAAGAAAGGTAAAACCGCGACCTGGCAAGATTTTGATAATATAGACATGTATTATCCCCCAATAAAATTTAAAGAGGATGGAATCAGCGGGCTTTTGCATAAATTGTTTAAATTTGGACAAAATATTTTACAAGGTAATGAGTAATAACTATGAAAATAAATTGTCAAAATTCAATCTTATATTCAAAACCGCTTAAAAAATTTCCGGAGGTATTGGTTTACAATCAGGGAAATCATTACAACATGTCCGAAACAAAATATGGGCAATATGTCGGGGAGATGGATACAGCAGTTGTTTTGCATAATAAATCTGATAAAACTTATTATAGATTAGGAAAAAAATACAAAGCATTACATATTGTGAATTTGAATATTGAAGAAAAAGGTTTGGGATATGGGAGAACTTTTTTAAATATTGCAAAAGCCGAAAGTAAAAGGCTTGGCTGCGGAGGGAGGTTAACACTTACTGCAAGCAGGGTTTTCGATTATAGAAACCCTCCTCATGTTTTTTATAAAAAATATGGATTTATTTCAAATTCTGAAAAAATGAATAAACTTTTAGATAGCTGTATTCGCTATAACCAAGTTTTAAGTTGGGAAAATGCGGATAATCTTGAAATGTATCTTCCTGTTGGTGATATTAAAAAGAAATTTTCATTGTTTGAGGGGTTGTTTAAACTTTTGTACAAGTTCAAAAGAATCTAAAATACAAGTTTGCTTTTAGATTGTTTTTTTATAAAATATAAGTATGATTTACTTTTTTTATGGGGACGAAGAATTTAATATTTCAAATGAAATTAAAAAGTTTAAAGATAAACTTGATAAAAACTTCATGGAGATGAGCTATAAATATTTTAACAATCCAAAATTTCCGGATTTGGTTGCCGCGCTTAAATTACAGCCGATGATGTTTGGGAAAATGCTTGTTGAAATAAATTGTTTATCCTATTTGAGCGGAAAAAGTGAAGATAAAAGTTTTGATGATAAACAGATTGCGCAGATAACAGATGCTTTAGATAATTGCAGTGAGAATATTGATATAATTTTTACTGCTCAATTGCCGCCTGACAGTCAGAAAAAGATAGATAAGCGAAAGAAATTTTTCAAAGTTTTATCAAAATATAATCCGAAAGAATTTTTGCAAATTCCATCATACAAAACCGCAGAATTAGAGTCATGGATTAAGCAGCAAGGAAAGACAAAAGACCTAAAAATCTCTGATGAAGTGGCTTCAGCGATGCTGCTTCAAGTTGGAGCAAATCTGAGAATGCTTGATTCCGAGTTGGAAAAATTAAAAATCTTTGCAGCTGATAAGCCTGTATCAAAGGATATGATAAAAGAAATTTGTGTGACAAATGAAGATTTATTTACTTTTGCAGATTATCTTATTTGTGATAATAAAACAAAAGCGCTTGAAGAATATCAAAAACTTTTGATGAAAAAACATCCGCTTGAAATATTATCTGTTCTGCATACTCTTTTGCATGGCAAGATTCAGATAAAAGCAAATTCTATTAAGTATTCGCCTGATGAGATTGCAAAAATTATCAATATGCACCCGTACCGCGTAAAGCTTGAATTACAAAAATTGAAAAATGTATCGTTAAAAAATCTGGTAAAATTAAAAGAAAATTTAACAAATGCCGAGTTTAAAATAAAATCCGGACAGGCTGCACTGGATTTGGATAGAGAGGTTGAGTATGCAATATTACAATAACGAAATCTCTCAAAAATATCCTAAATTGCTGGAATATTTTCTAAATGGGATTACAGATGAAAATAAAAATATAAGCCATTGTTTGCTGTTTTGGGGTCCTGATATTACTTCGCAATGTGAATTAGCGCTTGAGGTTGCAAGATTTCTAAATTGCACAGAAGATAAAAATAAAGATTGCAATTGTCTGAATTGCCGTTGGATAAGAGAACAGACTCATCCTGCCGTGAAAATTTATACAAGGCTTGATTTTAAAGAGGCAGGTTCGGGGGACGATGAAGAGTCAACAAAAGGCAAGAAAAATATTAATATCGGGCAGGCAAAAGCTATTATAAATGAACTTTCTGTAACAAGTGATTATCATAGAGTTTATATATTTTGTGACAGAGATGAAGACGGAAATTTGATGCCGCTTAATCAGGTGAATTTTCCGGAAGCTGCTTCAAATGCTTTGTTAAAAACGTTTGAAGAACCGCCGAAAAATACTACTTTTATATTTTTAACCAAAGACCGTTCTGATATAATTTCAACGGTTGTATCACGTGCGCAGTCATTTTTTGTACCGTCTGTTCTTGAAGAAAATTATGATTATAGTCTTGTAAAAGAATTTATTACAAATTACTGGGTGATAGAACGTAATCAGGTTCTGGATTTTGAAGGTAAATTGTATAAGTTTGCTGTAGAAAATGAACCGCTGCTTATTCTCAATCAAATTCAGAATTATATGCTTGGTGTTATAAAATCAAATTTTGAAAATAAACACTTATTTTATAAAATATTGCAAGATATCAAATATGTTGAAGATGCTAAACGGCAGTTATCACTTACTCCTGCTATGAATTTGCAGACTGTTGTGGAAAATCTGTGTTTTAAAATGATTTTAGGATAACAATTTGCCTATAGTTTAAAAAATATGATATAATGACCGCTATGAAAAAGATTTTGGAGAAATAATAATGTATTACGCAGAGATATTAAGACAATTAGCGCTTGTAAGTGCCGCTTCTTATTTGATAGGATCAATTCCTACAGGATATATTGTAGTTAAACTTTTTACAGGACAGGATATAAGAACAATAGGGTCAGGCTCAACCGGAGCAACAAATGTTAAACGAGTTATGGGTAAAAAATGGTTCTTTATTGTAATGCTTTTAGATGCTTTAAAAGGGGCTTTGCCTGTTGTTTTAGCTGCACTTTTTGCAACTGTATTTCAACATTGGGGTGTTTTACCTGTTGTAGCAGCAATTTGTGCAATTTTAGGACATAGCAAATCTGTATTTTTGGAATTTACCGGAGGAAAATCCGTTGCATCAGGTGTTGGAACATTGATGGCATTAAATTGGCAGGCCGGTTTGATTATTGCCGCTGTTTGGGGTGTTGTAACCTGGGTTTCTAAATATGTTTCATTAGGTTCAATTGTTGCGTTGGCTTTATCACCTTTGATTATGTGGTTTTTAAACGCTCCTGTTGCATATATTGCTTATGCTTTGCTTGCTGCAATTTATGTAATTTATCTTCACAGAGAAAATATCAAGCGCCTTAAAGAAGGTACGGAAAATAAGGTTAGGAATTAAATTCGTAATTTATTAGCATATATTTATTCGTTGTGATAAGATAAAAATATTATGGATAGATTTGAATTTATAAATGCAAAACGTATTGTTGTTAAGCTCGGAACAAATGTTTTAAGAAATGACGAAGGCTATGTATCGTTACCGCGGGTTTACAGTTTTATTGAAGATATTGCAAACCTTGTAAAAAGCGGCAAGGAAGTTATTGTAATTACTTCCGGTGCTGTTGGTTTGGGTAAAAAACGACTTGGGCTTGAAGATACTAAGGGGACTGCGTTAAAACAGGCGTGTGCGGCTATCGGTCAGGGTAAATTGATGTCAATTTATGAAAACGGTTTTGACACTTATGGTTTGACTGCTGCGCAAATTTTATTAACAGAAGATGACTTTTCTGTCAGAGAAAGGTATTTGAGTTTAAGAACAACGTTTAATAAACTTTTAGAACTTGGAGCTATTCCGGTTATTAACCAGAATGATACGGTTTCTACACTTGATGTTGCATTGCGTTATGTAAAAGAAGACTTGCAGGTTTGTTTTTCGGATAATGACAAATTGTCTGCGCTTGTAGCGAGTGAACTTGATGCAGACTTGTTGATTATTCTTTCTGATATCGATGGTTTGTATGATGATAATCCAAAAACAAATCTGAATGCCGAACTTATAAAATCAGTAGAAGAAGTTGATGATAAAATTATGGCTCTGGCATCAGGCGTATCTGACGGCGGCAGAGGCGGAATGGAAACAAAATTGCGTGCCGCAAGACTTGTAACCCGTTTTGGCGGTAAGGTTTTGATTGCTAACGGTAAGCAGCCTTATATTATTAAGCGGATTTTTGAGGGTGAAGATTTAGGAACAATGTTCTTGCCATCAAATGAAAATCTTTCAGATAAAAAACGCTGGATTGGTTATGCTACAAATATTATTGGGAAAATAATTGTTAACAGCGGTGCGAAAGATGCATTGATGGCTGAAAAAAGTCTTTTGCCTATCGGGATTGTAGGGGTTAAAAATACATTTAAAAAAGGTGATGTAATTTCAATTCTTGATGAAAATAAAAATGAATTTGCGCGCGGAATTGTTAATTATGATTCAGACTCTTGTAAAAAGGTTATTGGCTGTCATTCTGATAATATTGCAGAAATTTTAGGATTTAAAAACTATGATGCAATTATAACCAGGGATAATATTACTATTCTTTAATTTTGGAGAAAATATGGAACAAAGTTTTATTGAAATAGCTAAAGCTGCGAAATTGGCATCGTTGGAAATTGCTGATTTAGATACGAAAATCAAAAATGTGGCATTGAATAAAATTGCACAAATGTTTGAAATTTCAAAAGAAGAAATTTTTGAAGCAAATAAAAAAGATCTTGAAGAGGCGGAAATTCTTGTTCAAAATGGTGAGATTACAAAATCTACTTATAACCGTTTAAAACTTGATGAAAATAAAATGCGTGATATGATTCAAGGGGTTCGTGATATTGCAAATCTTGATGAGCCAATTGGGAAAAAACTTTTTACAAGAGAGCTTGATGAAGGTTTAACTTTGTATAAAGTTTCTTGTCCTATCGGGGTTTTGGGAATAATTTTTGAGGCAAGACCTGATGTTATTTCTCAAATTTCATCACTTGCGATAAAATCTTCTAATGCCGTAATTTTAAAAGGCGGAAAAGAATCAAAAAATACAAATAAAAAGATTTTGGAAGTTATAAATAAGGCGCTTGAGCAGATTGCGGATTTCCCTAAAAATGTTGTGCAGCAAGTATTCTCAAGAGATGATGTTGCGCAGATGCTAAAATGTGATGAGTATATTAATTTAATTATTCCACGCGGCGGAAATAATCTTGTAAAATATATAAAAGAGAATACAAATATTCCTGTACTTGGACATGCAAGCGGAATCTGTCATATTTTTGTCGATAAATCAGCAGAAATAAATATGGCTTCAAAAATTGTATATGATGCAAAAACCCAGTATCCAAGCGCTTGTAATGCTGTTGAAACTCTATTAATCCATAAGGATTTTGAAAAAGCTGATGAACTTTTGGCATCATTGCAATTAAATGAAATTAAACTTATTTCAAATCCTGATTCGTGGTCAACCGAGTATGGAGATAAGATTTTATCTTATAAGTTTGTTGACTCGCCGGAAGAGGCGATTGAACATATTAATACTTATGGTTCAGGGCATACTGATAGTATTATTACATCAAATGTTCAGAATGCTGAAAAATTTATGAATAAAGTTGATTCAGCAGGGGTGTATTTTAACGTATCGACTCGTTTTGCCGATGGGTTCAGATACGGTTTTGGGGCGGAAGTCGGAATTTCTACAAATAAAACCCACGCGCGCGGACCTGTAGGGCTTGAAGGTTTGACTATTTATAAATACAAACTTGTCGGAAACGGACATATTGTAAATGATTATGTAAAAGGTGAAAAGCAGTTTCACCATAAAGATTTGTAGGAATATTTTATGAAAATAGGTGTTGTAGGTTTAGGCTTAATCGGCGGATCGATTTTTAAGGATTTGCGAAAACTTGGTTATGAAGTAGTTGCGGTATCGCAATCGCAAAGCGGAAAAGATATTTATAAAGATTATGATATTTTAAAAACCTGCAATTTGGTTTTTGTATGTTCTGCGATGAATAAAACCCTTGAAATTTTAGATAAGTTGGAAGAAATTTTACCGGCAGAAGCTGTTGTAACAGATGTTTGTTCATTAAAAGGTTTTGTTTGTAAGAAAGAACGTCCGTATAAATTTGTACCATCTCACCCTATGGCAGGAACAGAGCATCAGGGGTATGAAAATTCTTTTGAAGGATTATTTAATGGTGCAAAATGGGTTATAACACCTGTTTTCGGGAGAGATGAAACTCTGGTTAAAATAATTGAAAAATTTGGCGCAAAGCCGGTTTTTACTACTGTTGAAAAACATGATAAAGCTGTGGCATTGATTTCTCATATGCCAATGGTTATAGCGCAGGCAATTTTTAAAACGGCTTCTGAAAATGAACTGGCACTTGAAATTGCATCGTCGGGTTTTCGTGATATGACTCGTCTTGCAATGTCTAATGTTGAAATGGCAAATGATATGGTTCAAATGAATGCGGAAAATATTCAGATGAGTATTTTAGAACTTTACAAATCAATCGGCGATTTAACTACTTCCGATTATCTTGAACAGATAAAAGAAATTAAATTAAACCGCCAATCAATGTTTTTATAAATTTCCGGGATTTATTTAAGCTTTAGGTGCAGCTTTGAATAAATTTGTCACAAATGTTTTGCATTCATCAATGTAAGGTGATACAAATTTAACACCTTTTTCCCATAAATTTTTACCTTTTTTTAATGCACCGTTGCAATATGGTTGAATTTTAGTCCAAAGTCCTTTAGCCCCTGCTTTGATTTTGCCTCTGAATACGTATGCTAAAACTGTTGCTGTAGCAACACTTAAAATTGTTCCTGCTGTCTTTGCCGGATTTGTCTTATCTTTCTTTTCCGGGAAGATTAAACCCGGTTTAAAATCTTCAGGCGGAGTATATCTGCGCTGAGCGTTAGTTCCTACTGCTGTATGTGGTACAAATACATATCCTACACCGTCAATTCCTGCCATAATAAATTTCCTTTCTAACCTTTTAACCTACATCTTTATAAAGAAAATTTTTTTATAAGAATTGTGTGATAATAAATTTTAAAATTAAAAAATAACCCGCAAGTTGTTAATCTACGGGTATTTTAATGGATTGTAATATTTCGTAATAATTTATTCTACACAAGATAAAGTAGCACTTTTTTCAAGGTGAAGAGTGTCGATTAAGGTATTTAATCTTGTGAAAACTTCTTTGAATTGCGGAATTGATAAACTTTGCTTACCGTCACTAAGAGCACATGACGGGTTGTGGTGAACTTCTACCATTACACCATCAGCTCCTACAACCAATCCTGCTTTAGCCATCGGCTCAATCAAGTATCTTTGACCTGTACCGTGGCTTGGGTCTACAATAATCGGCAGGTGTGAATATTTTTTAATAACCGGAATTGCTGAAATATCCAGGAGGTTTCTTGTAAATGCATTATCAAAACTTTTTAACCCGCGTTCACAAAGGATAACCTGTTCATTGCCGTTATACATAATATGCTCTGCAGCAAGTAAAAATTCTCGGATTGTGCTTGCCGGACCGCGTTTTAGAATAATCGGTTTTCCGCATTTTCCGACGGTTTTTAAGAGTTTAAAATTTTGCATATTTCTTGCACCGATTTGAATAACATCAGCATATTTGCAAACTAAATCCAGATCTGCAGAATCCATAAGTTCTGTTACAACCAGAAGTCCGGTTTCTTCTTTTGCTTTTGCCAAGAATTTTAAACCTTTTTCACCAAGCCCGTCAAAGTCATAAGGAGAGGTTCTCGGTTTAAACGCTCCGCCTCTTAAAAACTGGCAGCCGAGTTCTTTTGCTGCAATTGCAACTTGTAATAATCCTTCATAATCATCTTCAACAGAACATGGTCCAATCATTGCAACCGGGCGGTTTGCTCCACCGATTTTAACCCCGTTTTCAAATTCAATAACGGTGTCTTCGGTCTTTCTATCTCTTGATGCAAGTCTGAAGGGTTCTCTGATGAATTTGATTTTTTTAACCCCTTCCATAGCATCAATTCTGCCAGGAGAAAGAGTTGTTTTATCACCAAGAGCATCAATTACGGTATGAACATCTCCTTCATGGACTATTACTTGAAATCCGTGCTCTTTTAGCAGGTTTGTGACAGCTTGAATATTTTCTGCTGTTGCATCACGTTCCATAATTATAATCATATATTTTACCTCTTTTCTATAGATATTTAACTCAATTATAAAAAATAAAAATAAATTAATCAATTTTTCATATCAAAATGTTTTTATATATCTATAGGGATTAATAGGAGAAAAGAATATGTGGCAAGTTGATTTTGCAAAAGGGTTATTTAATGCAGCCAGAAAAACTGTAAAAACTCAGTCAATACCTAGGGTTTTTGGACGTGCAATTAAGCAAACCGGCAATGGGATGCGAAGACAAATTATAAGCGGCTTTGGCGGTCCTAATTTAGATGAGAATCATTTTAAATTATTAAATTATTATGCTCAAAGAAATATCAGACCCATAATTGCAGGTTTTACGGGGCCTAAAAATTCTGCACGATACATTACGGCACAACCTGGTCGAGCTATTATGAGGTTTTTCCCGAACTTTCAAATGCCTAAAATGCAAAGGCATGTAGTTTTTAATGTAGAAACAAAAAGGATAGCCGTCAAAGGTTTTACCGATTCTGCTGAGCCCGGAATAAAAATTGTTTCAAATGGTACACCGGGAGCTGCTAAAATTGCTGCAGAAAAGGTTACTCCTGCGACTGAACGTGTTGTTATTCAAGGATTTGGGGGTAACAGTGCAGAAAAAATTATGAAACCGATAGATCGCAATTCTCCAAGAACTGTTGTTAAGGGATTTAATGCCTAAGTTTTTGGATTGAATGCATTTTTACCCAAATAAATTGCATTAGAACCAAGTATTTGTTCTATTTTTAAAAGCCGGTTGTATTTTGAAACTCTTTCTGAGCGGGATAATGAGCCGGTTTTAATTTGTCCGCAGTTTAGGGCAACTGCCAAATCCGCAATAAATGTATCTTCTGTTTCGCCTGAGCGGTGAGAGATTACAGTTGTATAATTATTATTTTGGGCATAATTTATTGCATCAAGGGTTTCTGATACTGTTCCGATTTGGTTTAGTTTTATCAGTACCGAGTTTGCTATTGAATTTTTTATCCCGTTTTTAATCCTTTCAATATTTGTTACAAATAAATCATCTCCGACAAGCTGGCATTTATAGTTAAGTTTTTGTGACAAAAGTTTCCAGCCGGCGATATCATCTTGTTCCATGCCGTCTTCTATCGAAATTATCGGATAATCATTTACTAGTTTTTCTAAAATTTCAACAAATTCAGTACTTGAATAGGCGTGATTTCTTATAAAATATTTTCCGTCATTATAAAATTCGCTGGCGGCTGTGTCTAAACATATTTTTATTTGATCTGTTGTATAATTTGCTTTTTGGATTGCTTCTATAATAAGTTCGATTGCTTCTGAATTGGTTTTTAAGTCAGGTGCAAATCCGCCTTCATCACCAACGGTCGTTGGCATGTTTCTTTTGTTGAGAATATTTTTTAACGAATAAAAAACTTCAGCTCCCATTTGCAGAGCATGTGAAAAACTTTCGGCACCAATCGGTGCAATCATAAATTCCTGAAATTCAAGATTGTTTGAAGCATGTACTCCGCCATTTAAAATATTCATCATTGGAACAGGCAGAATACAGGCGCTTATCCCGCCCAAATACATATAAAGCGGTACCCCGTAACAGCTTGCTCCTGCTCTTGCGCATGCCATAGAAACCCCTAAAATTGCATTTGCACCAAGTGTACTTTTGCTATCTGTGCCATCAAGCTCTATAAGAGTTTTATCAATAAGATGCTGGTTTTCTACATTTTTATTAATCAAAACCGGTGCAATAATTTTATTTACATTGTTAACCGCTTTTTTTACGCTTCTACCGTTAAATTCCGGCTCATTATCCCTTAATTCAAGGGCTTCGTATTTACCTGTTGAAGCGCCTGATGGGACTGCAGCCGTACCGCACTCGCCTGAAAATAGTTTTACTTCAACTTCTATTGTAGGGTTGCCGCGCGAATCCAAAATCTGACGGGCATGAATATTTTTTATTGCAGTAGACATATTATTTTCCTCTTTTTAAGAAAAATAAATTAAATTTATATCGTGAGCAATAAGTCTTTTTGGCTAATCCAGGTATTTGAAAATTTCATCAGGTTTATTAATAATAATTTCCGCGCCATTTTTGATTAAAAATTCATTATCTTTAAATCCCCAGCTAACGCTAATACAAGGCATGTTTGAGTTTTTAGCTGTCATAATATCGACTTCTGAATCTCCTGAATATATTGCATCATTCGTATTTAGTCCGAGTTCTGCTAAAGTCTTTAATACAGTATCGGGAGCCGGTTTTTTCTTTATTCCGCAAGCTTCATTTTCTCCTGCAGCATAATCAATTAAATCAGGGAAATATCTTTTACATAACTCTTTTACCGCAGTATCGAACTTATTTGATACAACTGCAATTTTATAACCTTTTGCCTTTATTTTATTTAACATCTCTATGATGCCATTATATGGCGCGGTTTTATTATACATGTTCTCTGAATAATTCTTTTTAAAAATTTCAAGACATTTTTCAAAATCAGGATTTTCACTGCCATTTGGTAGTACACGTTCAATTAACTTACGGACTCCGTTTCCTACAAAACCGCGAACTTCTTCAATTGTTCTTTTATTATAATTCAACTGTTCAAGTGCAGAATTTGTACTGTCAGTTAAGTCTTCAAGCGTGTTTAACAATGTTCCGTCTAAATCAAATATAATAATTTTCTTTTTCATAATCTACCTTCTTTTCTATTATATAACAATTTTTTATAAATGAATTTATCTATTTTAAGAAATATAATCAATCTTTTGGTTGAATTTTTTAAATTCAAAATTTTCTGAAAATTTTAAGTCGGATATCCTACTGTATATGTCGTGTGGCAATACTTTTCAGAAATACTTTTGTGAAA
>OHGK01001011.1_pt1 | contig 16491 bp, 16 predicted proteins | sample 1567671 | NCBI WGS metagenome assembly OHGK01 (sample SAMEA3879577, study PRJEB24766) | human gut metagenome | biome: human-associated habitat; feature: feces | place: USA | collected 1985/1987 | reverse complement strand
CGAAAGCTCCTGCACCGTTCGTTGAGGTACCTGCTCCGCGCTGTACCTGCATATCCTTGACGGAGGAGGCGAAGTCCGGCAGGTTGACCCAGAATACCGTGTGACTCTCCGCGTCGTTGATGGGAATACCGTTGGCGGTGACGTTGATGCGTGTGCCGTCTGTTCCACGGACTCTCAGCGTGGTGTAACCCACCCCGGCACCGGCGTCGCTGGTAGTAATGGCGGAGGGTGTCATACTCAACAGATACGGCAGGTCTTGTCCGAAATTCTGTTTTTTCAGTTGTTCTTTGCCTATATTGGTGAATGCCACCGGTGTGCTGTTTGTGGCACGTGTGGAGATGACTTCCACTTCCTGCAGGTTTATCACCCGCAGACTGTCTTGCTCTTGTGTCTGCGCACAGACACCCAGTGCTGCCATAAGGAGGCAGGTCGCCATTGCATGTCTCTTCATTTGCAATTGTTTCGTTTAGATGAATACAGAAAAGGGGAACTTTTCTTCTTTTCCCTCCGCCAGCATTACCCGGATCAGGTTAATGGGTATGATCTCAGCCCGTCGTATTAGGGCACCCCTTAGTTGAAATCGGGAGCAAAGGTAGGAGTTTTCGTCGAAAGTGGCAAGTTAAGTGAACGAAAGTCAGAGTTATTTGTTAATTTTGCAGCATTAATTTTAAAAAAAGAGTATAGTTATGTTATTATCTTTATTCATGGCAGCCTTTGCTGCCCAAGTTGCTGACGACGGTTTCAGCAAACTGCAGATATTCCTTCAGCAATTGATAGATTGGGGCGTAAGTGCCGGTGGACGTATTATTGGAGCTGTCATCATCTTTGTGGTAGGACGGTTCCTGATTTCCCTTCTTCGGAAAATGCTGGCGAGGTTATTGGCAAAAAGACATGTGGATGCCAGTATCCAGAGCTTCGTGAAAAGTTTAGTCAATATCTTGCTGACCATTCTGCTGATTATTGCCGTTATCGGCAAATTGGGAGTGGAAACCACTTCTTTTGCAGCTTTGTTGGCATCTGCCGGTGTGGCTATCGGTATGGCACTTTCCGGAAACTTGCAGAATTTTGCGGGTGGATTGATTGTACTGTTGTTCCGTCCTTTCAAGGTAGGCGACTGGATTGAAAGCCAGGGAGTGTCCGGAACGGTACGTGAGATTCAAATCTTCCATACGATTCTGACCACAGCCGACAATAAGGTAATCTATATACCTAACGGTGCGTTGAGCAGTGGTACAGTGACTAATTACAGCCGTGAGGATACGCGTCGTGTAGATTGGGTGATCGGTGTAGAATATGGTGAGAATTATGACAAGGTAGAGAGCACCGTGCGTCGTATCATCTCCGAAGACAGTCGTATCTTGAATACTCCCGAGCCGTTTGTGGCTCTTCATGCCCTGGATGCCAGCAGTGTGAATGTGGTGATTCGTGTTTGGGTGAAGAGCGGAGACTACTGGGGTGTTTATTTTGATATGAACAAGAAGATTTACTCCGTATTCAACGAGGAAGGTATCGACTTCCCATTCCCGCAGTTGACGGTGCATCAGGCGAAAGACTGAGTGGGCTACAAGTTTCAATTTATTAGCTATCAGCCACTATAAGTTACGGGCTACAAGTTGTCCTGCAGTATGATAATGCAGGACAACTTGTAGCCCGTAACTTAATAGTAGTCGGTAACTCCGTAGTTTATTTATAACTTAATTCTGCCTCTATTTCTTCGCAGACATCTTGTTCCAGGTTGAGCAGCTGATTGATTTCTTTTCGTTTTTCCAAATCCGTGAAATAGCTCTCCACTACTGCATAGATGTTGAAGCCGGTTGTGGAACCCGCAGCCAAATCCAATGACTCAACCATTTTCTCTACTGCTTGATGAATGCGTTTCTTACTGATAAAATGCAGTTCATTACTATGAATTAAGCTCTTTTCCATGATATTTTCTGTTTTAGTTATTGTAGTTATAACATTCTATCAAGCAAGTAAGTTCATGTAGATTGAACAGATTTGACAGTCGGTCGAATGATATTTTTCCTATATTTGCAAAAAATATAAACGCGGCAATGAAAGAACTGTTTATAAAAATACTCCGTTTTCTGATGTTTGTACTGGTCGTAGCTTTGGGCTGCATCGGATATAACATCTATGAAGATACGTTGGCTGCTGTGTGGATACCCGTAGGGGTAGGACTTGTGGTGGCAGTCGTTACACTTCCTCTATATAAAAAATGGATATGGCTGACAACGATGGAGCAAAAGGCAGTGAATATATTGTGCCATGTGGTGTGCGTGGGTGTCATCAGTTGTTCGCTTTTTCTGGTAGGGAATTATCAGATGGCGGCTCCTGCTTCGACAAAGGAGGTGACGGTCACCGTACTTGAGAAGCTGATAAAAGAACATGAAAAGAGACGTAAAGTAGGCAAGCATCGTTATGTGTCGGACGGAGTACGTAAGGAATATTACTTAAAGGTGGCTTTCGAGGATGGAGCGATAGAGACCTTGCATGTTTCCACAGCCACATACAACAAAGCACGAAAAGGCAAACCGAAAGTCCTGACTTTGCAGAAAGGAGGTTTCGGATTGCCGGTGATAACGAAGGGGCTATAGTTTTCATCCCCCCATGCAAGACATCAGATGAGGAACTGAATGCTCTTCTTAAAGATTTCTGCGTACAAAATGTCCGTCAATCCAAATGGTGGCATGGTGTCCTTTGAATTTCAGTAATACATAATTGGGAGCTGCCGGGCCTTTATCTCCACCTTACCGGTGAGCACTACGCTGTTTCCTTCTTCCTGAAAGCACAAACCTGCTTTCGGATTGGCTGCACCTTTGTTTTAAGACTGTCTTTGCCGGTTGCCAACCATACGGTGGTGGCCCCTTCCGACTTGATATTGCTCATTGGAACGGGGCTGGGATGATATTCTTTGTACATAGGTTGTAAAGATAGGAATAAACTTCGAAGATAGGGAAATCCCTATGTATAAATAGAGAGAATCACGGAAAAGGAGGTTTTTATCATACTACATTTGCTGTATGGATAAATACTAAAACTTTCTATTATGAAAAAGATGTCAGTTGTTTTAGGCTTGTTACTCGCTGTCTTGGTGATGGGCTGTGGCATTTATGAAAGCTACGGGTTTGATTATAAGCAGTTGAGCAGCATTGAACGTGGTATGAGCTTTAAAGAGGTGTGTACCATTTTAGGAGAGCCTGCATTTAGAGATTTGAATAAGGAGGGAGAGGCTTGGACATTCCGTGCTTATACTCCTGCGGGGTGGTCGGCTGTCAAGGTGTGGTTCAAAGACGGAAAAGTGGACGAAATGAAGAGCTATCTGGAGGATACTTATCCGGTTACCACTTCGCGGGACAAGAGTTTCATGAATGAGAAAAAAGAATCTTCCGACAAGAGTAGCGAAACAAAGGTAATAGTTTCGCCGGAAGGGAAACATTACATCAAAATGGGCTCGGTAGTAGTCACTCCCGAAGGCAAGCATATAATAGTACCTTGATTATACCAACATAATCGTTTCCGGATATAGTATAATGTGAATATACCTTTCTATAAAGTGTTGATATTTATAAAGTTCTATATTTTTTGCAGATTTTAGGTATATGTAGTTCAAAGAATGTTATCTGAAATGAAAAGAATGGGCAATGTTTGTCATTGCTCTGTCTTTATCTTATATTTGAGTAGATAATATAGGATATCATTTTAAGAAAGGAACTAATAATAAGATAATAATATGAAGAGTATTGAGAAGGCGACCAATAATATGAAAATGGTATATTCCATTCTGTGCAATCTTAAGAAGTGTACAATCTTTGAATTACAGAAACTGACGAAGTTCAGGGATGTGGATTTGTGTTTGGCCTTGGGGTATCTGCTGCAGAATAACCAGATTTATCAGAAGCGTATTGATAACATGGTTTACTATGGAGTCATCGCAAAATGAAAAGAGATACAATAGGTTTACCACACATTTTGCTTACATGCTTGCATGGTGCTTTCTAATTGTTTGTTATACCGCATTTTACAGTATGTAAGCAGATGCCATGCAAGTATGTAGGCAAACTTTGCTTGCATGCTGTTTTTTCTTGTGCAAATGGCTGGTCTTCTTTCCGCAAAGAACAGCTCTTTCTCCTACTAAAAGCTTATTAATGACTATTGTGCACGGTTGTGATGCAGTTTCTTCACTATTGTGGTACGGCTTCTTCATGCTTGTGGAGAAGTCGTACCACAATAGTGCGCATGCCTAACTATCATTTATTCAGTGTATTGACAGCCTATGTTAGAGCAATGAAAGACTGATAGACTGTCTTTCATTGGCTGTGTGTCTACCTTCAAAAGAGTGATATGGTAGTGGATAATGTTCATGTTTTGCTGCTTTTTCAGTGAAAGAAATCATGAATATTTGGATACTTGAAAAAGAAGTCCCACCTTTGCACGCGAATTAGAAAACCAAAAGAGTTTTGTAATCCTCATCGGAGGGCTGTAAAAATGCCGGATAAGATGACTGGGTAAAACCAATCATTTTATCCGGCATTTTTTTGCTTTTGGGCAAGACAATAACCTATAAATATAGTTGAACATGAAAAGAGATGCAATTGATTTGAGTACACTGAATGTGTTTACATTGTTTCGGAAATATTTTGTTCCTACGTTGCTGGGTATGCTCAGTATGTCGGCCGTAACAGCGATTGATGGGATATTTGTCGGGCATGGAGTAGGTAGCGACGGGATTGCGGCCGTAAATATCTGTGTCCCTTTACTGATGCTTTTTACGGGAATCGGGCTTATGGTTGGTGCCGGGTGTTCTGTGGTCGCTTCTATCCAATTGTCGAGAGGCAAAAGCAAGTCTGCTCGGTTGAATGTGACACAAGCATTACTGTTTGTAACGATTGTAGCTTTGATACCCTCTGTTTTGATGATGGCTTTTCCGGCAGAAACAGCCCGGATGCTCGGCTCTTCCGAACATCTGTTGCCTATGGTGACGGATTATCTGCTGTGGTTTGTTCCGTCATGGGTCTTTCAGATATGGATAACGGTGTCGCTGTTTGTCATCCGCCTGGACGGTTCTCCAAAGCTGGCTATGTTGTGCAGCCTGATTACGGCTGTAATCAATGTGGTGCTCGACTGGCTGTTTATCTTTCCTTTTGGCTGGGGGGGGTCATGGGAGCGGCATTTGCCACTTCCATCAGCATCATGGTTGGCGGACTGGTGGCGATGGTCTATCTACTGTTTTATGCTCGGCATTTGCGCTTACAACCACTCAAATGGAGTGTCAAGAGCCTGCGGCTTTCCGTGCGGAATATTGGTTACCAGTGGCGTATCGGTTCTTCTGCCTTATTGGGAGAGGCAACGCTTGCTGTGCTTATGTTCGTCGGGAACCAGGTATTTATGTCCTATCTGGGGGACGATGGCGTAGGGGCATTCGGTATAGCGTGCTATTATATTCCTTTTGTTTTCATGGTAGGTAATGCTATTGCACAATCTGCCCAGCCTATTATCAGCTATAATTTCGGACTGGGCTACAAGGAAAGAGTGATGACGGCGGAACGTATTGCGTTGCTGACGGCTGTGGTTTGCGGTGTGGTTGCAACGGTGGCATTCACTGTTTATCCTTATCTGCTGGTTGGCCTTTTCATCAGTCTTGACAGTGAAGCGGCGAAGATAGCGATACACGGTTTCCCCTATTTTGCAAGCGGCTTTGTCTTTTTCATTGTGAATATTGCTGTGGTAGGTTATTTTCAGAGTGTTGAAAGAATAAAGCCAGCTACGATTTTTGCTTTGTTGCGTGGCTTTGTTTTCCTTATTCCGAGTTTTATTCTGTTGCCGAAGTTCTTGGGTGTGTCGGGAATCTGGTTGGCAATGCCACTCTCGGAGGCTTTGACAATCATTGTGATTCTGCTTTTTGTTCTGAAGCATCGGTATGCTTATAAAGTTTCCAGCCAACTCATTACGTCGTAGATGCCTTTAAAAAAACGAGGTTGTGCCAACGTTTTGACATAACCTCCTAAAACCGTAACCTAAGATTTCTAAAATTGGCGAGATTGGACAATCATACATTTGTATGAACTCTATATATTTGCAAATTATATCGTTATAGATGAAAAGTAGCACTGAAAATATATACAAACAGAAAGTCAATCAAGTAATTGATTACATAAATTTTAATCTGCATCAGCCATTGCAATTGAATGTAATAGCCGACATAGTAAATATGTCTCAACGGCAATTGCTCCGTATGATGAGTTCTGCTTTGGATGAACCATTATACTCTTATGTGGCGAGGCAACGAGTAGAACGAGCTGTACTATATATGCAAACTGAAGACATGAGTTTACAGAATTTGGCTGGGTTAGTCGGCTACGATAATCCGCAATCGTTCTCCAAAGCATTTAAGAAACAATTTGGTATCTCTCCCAAAACATATATCAGCAGATTAAGGATGCGATTAAAAGAGTGCGAACATGATGGAAAGGAGTGCGAATTGCATTCTGAAGTCTACAATTTCGAGGGATTAAATTTAGTATATATCCGTATATGGGGTAAGTACGGAGAGGAAGAACCTTATGAAACAGTATGGAGTAAATTGATACATTTCTTAAAGAGCAATGACTTACTTCTGCCCGATACACGTTTTATTGGGTTAAGTTTTGACGACCCTAATGTGACAAACCCTAATCAATGTCGTTTCTATGCTTGTGCATCGGTACAAAAGGAAATTATGCCTACTTGTGAATTTGGTACAATCCGGCTACCACAAGGTAAATATGCGGTCTATACGTTGCAGGGGTATTATACAGATTTGCAGGACTGGTATAACATCATTAACGTAAGCCAAGAATATTCACTTCGTCATGGGATGTCTTTTGAGGAGTATATCAATTATTCAAAAGAAAATAAAAAAGAGAGTATCACAAAAATCTACATACCGATAAAATAAATAAAAGCATGGAAAATAGTTTACCTAAATATATAACTCTAACAGAGGATAATATAGATAAAGAACATATCTGCTGCGCATTCTCTGACAAAAAATGCTTGGAAGGATATGAGTCCAAAAAGGAATGGCTAAAAAAGGAATTTGCTAATGGCTATGTTTTTAGGCGGCTTGATGCACGAGCCAAAGTTTTTATAGAATATGTTCCTGCTGAATATGCGTGGCTTCCGGTTACTGCCCCTAATTATTTAATGATTAATTGTTTTTGGGTTTCAGGGCAGTATAAAGGTCAAGGGCATGGATATAATTTGCTCCAATTTGTGATTGAAGATGCAAAAAAGCAACAAAAAAATGGATTGGTTACTGTTGTAGGTACAAAAAAGAACCATTTTATGAGTGATACGAAATGGTTGCTGCAACATGGCTTTAAGGAAATAGAAAAACTTCCAAATGGATTTTCATTGTTGGTAATGAGTTTTCATGAGAATAGTGCAGTTCCATATTTTAATGATTGCGTCAAAAGTGGAGAATGCCCCGACAAACTGGGAATAGTGGCTTATTATTCTAATCGTTGCCCATATACGGATTATTATGTAAATGGAGTGTTGCGTGTTCTTGCGCAAGAAATAAATATTCCTTTGAAAGTAATTAAATTGGAAACGAGAGAGCAAGCACAAAACTCTCCTACACCAGCTACTATATTTTCTCTTTTTTACAATGGGAAGTTTGTAACTACGGATTTAAGTATTTGTACTGAGTCTAAATTTACAAAACTATTAAAGTAGTAAAATGAAAGAACTGGTTAATAACATGTTAGCTGAAATAGAGGTCAATATATCTGAAATCGACCTCTACGGTTATGATATTGTTGAAACTTTTCTTTCAATAGTGCGTCGTTTGCAAGCGGTTCTCAATGATTTAAAAACAAAACTGCAAATTCATTCCTTCTATAAGATTTATCGGATAGAAACACAATGCCCCGATGGTAGTAATGATGTAATCAGAAACTATATTAAGTAAAGAACTGGATAACCTGACCTGCTTCTTTAACCGTAATCTGGACTTTTACCAATATTATCGTTTTCATTTGACCTTGTATGATGAATATTATGTTGTTCGTGGAAAGTTTGATTTACGCCTATGTACCGATAGCGCACAATTCGATAAAGACCTGAATTTCTCAACCTTGTTTCTTCGGGTGGCATTAACAATGGCAACGTGGGAATAAAAGAAATGATGAATTTTCTCAGTACGGTGCTCTAAATGGAGTTAGGCGATTATTATGCCGCTTATATTGCCATGAAAGAACGGAAGAAGGATTGGACGGCATATCTTAGCCGTTTGCAAGACAGCTTAGTCAAACGAATGGACGAAGGATAGTAAATGACAAACTTCTGTTTTTCTTTTCGCCAGTATTATATTGCTGCAATCTTATAAATCAACCATTTAGTCTTGTTGGGGTACCGTGCTGTGGATGCTTTCCGGCATAGAATTGATATGTACGGCTTCTGCGGTTCTGCCGGAAGCCTTGCCTAACTTCACGCTCCAGTGAGCCGGATTTATTTCCAGTTTGGTGTTGAACTGGGCTACAACTTGGTCGATAGTGATACGTGCGATAATCGGTGCGTTGCCGTTCTTCTTTACTGCATTTCGTTTGACGAAATAGAGTAGCTTGAAAGTACTTCTCATAATCTCTTTTTTAGTTACAAAATTAAATTGATGAACTGAAAATGAGATATTTGCAGTACGGACAAATCAAGACAACAAACCGACAATTTCAGACATTCCGTGACCTAAAATCCGAAAGGTCGGACAGGTCACGAATTGGTCACGAAAGTATGTCTTTTTGTGACCATTTCGTGTCTTAGGTCACGGACTTTATACAAAGAAAAAACTCCTGCAATACCTTGATATTGTAGGAGTTGTCTTTTCTTTGTCTGGTTTTGTCCAGCTTCTTGGTGATCCGCCTGGGATTCTCCTAATAGAGTTACCACACTGATATTTAAAACGTTATATTTTTAGCTTCAAGCATATCCCATGAATTATCCCACTAATTTGCTACGTGCTTTTGCGGTAGTTTGCTCATGGAGAATACTGGGGGTAAAGATAATGAATATTCTGAAATATGACTAATAAGATCAAAAAACTCTTGATATGATATTACCTTGATGTTTTAGTCAATATACAATTTGCAACTTCCTCAATAAGACTTTCCAAACTTTTCTTTTTAATTTCGCACTCCCATATAACAATAATATTCCACTTTAAATCAACTAGTTGCTCTATATTGTTTTTATCTCTATTGATATTTGATGATATTTTATTTTCCCAAAATTCAATATTCGATTTTGGGAGATGGGAGTCTTTACAATTAGAGTGAGCATGCCAAAAACAACCATGCACAAATATTACTGTTCTATATTTGGGGAGTACAATATCGGGTTTTCCAGGTAATTTTTTGTAATTAATCCTATAGCGAAATCCTTTTGAAAAAAGTGATTTACGAATAATTATTTCAGGCTTCGTGCTTACAGAGCCAATATTAGACATTATTTTAGAACGTTTATCCTTTGTGTAAATATCGGTCATTGAATACTATTTTTTGAATATTGTGTCATAATGATACTCTAAGAATACTTTTTCAGGAATGAATTTCTGTGGTAAAGTTATTTTGCAATTTTCGTAAGAAAGAAGATTTTTTGACATAAAAGGGTCGTTTAGGCTGTATACTTCTCTTGATAGCAAAATTCTGTAGTCATTTGTTATTGTAAATAGTCCTTGGTCAAATGAATAATGAAGTAATATATTCATGCAAAGACCATTCTGTGGGTTCATCCTATTTTTAACATCCTTATTCCAAGGTTTAATATGACACGCTGATAAAAGAGAAACATAATTACTACCTGTAACACAACACTTATTATTATAAGATGCTAAGATCATTTTTCGGAAAAAAGATTGATTTACTCTTTGTCTGACGATAATCTCCCTTTCTCTCCCTTCAAGGTACAATGGAATATCATATAGTTCATATTCGATAGATTTATTTTTATATTTAGCAAGTATACATTCACTTTCATAAGATAATTGTTCCCAATCATTGTTGAATTTTTCCCAGATAATCTTTTCTCCCTTGGCTCCTTGGGTTAAACCTGAAATATTTCTTGCTTTCAATGCAGGATCTAACCTTGCAAAATTAGCAAGTTTCATAGCGACAGAGCTATTAGAACGATTAATAATTTTAGCCAACTCCTTTACAGGTGGATAATTAGCATTTATCTTGCTGAAAGGAATTTTACAGTAAAGATTAAATGCCAAAATATGCTCTTCATATGTCCAGATATTCTTCATTCGTGTGATATAATTCCTATTCTTGATGCATAATTGGCATATCTATTTCCTATTTGATTAATTAAGTTGTCACTTAACTTAAATATTATTTCATCTAGAATCGCATTTGTTATCTGAAAGCCATATATATATCTAAAATTTAATATGATAGCGAACTTTTCATCATTTAGAAGAAAAGAAGGAGTGAAAAATTTATATTCACCACTAGAAGGTTTAGCTATTGTTGGATCTATTGGATATTTAATACCAAACAAATATTTTAAAGCTCTTGGATTTTGTTGAGCATAATCACAGCTAGCACTAATCTCTACAAATACAGGAATACATTTTTCAATATATTGGAGTCTAATACTCTCAACTTCTTCCTCTTTTTTTCCTTTTATTGAAGGAAAACTAAAGTATTCTTTTATAAGTTCATTTTTCTTTTTCCCAAATATATTTTTGAATAGTGTAGAGGTTTTCTTTACTTTAATAACAACACCTCTCTCATCTTTCTTCAAGTGTGACTTATCATTATCTATATGATAGATAGTATTTAATGCTTCCGTTTTAAAATCGGAAGGAAATTTAAGCTTGGCATCCTGATTTAATGAGGATAATTTGTTAATCCAAACGGAAGATAAGTCTGCTTTTTTTTATATTATGTTGTAATATAGGAAATAAAGTTCTTTGAATGGCTATTACAGGTGTCTTTCTTGCAAGTTTTATGCCCATAGTATTAGCTGCCATTTTGGAAAAGATAAGATCAAAATTATTTTCAAAGATAATATTTTCTCCCCATTTGTCATTTCCTCTAGGAATTAATGAAAAAAGGGAATTTATTGTTTTTGAAGCTGCATCATGGGCTTTCTTCTCGTAATCTAACATCGCATTAAGAGTCGAATTTGCCAATACTCTTTGTATTTCCGCTTTTAGTTCATCAACATTGTTGATTAGTGCTTTATTGATGGTATCAATAACTAGCGGACTGGGGATATCATCTTTCTCTCTTTCTTCTATATATTTTTTTATTATTGGTAATTTACTAATATGTAGACTCCAAAAAATAAGAGCATATGGACCATTATTTTTATCCAAAATCTCTTTTAATGCTGATGCTATTATATTACAAAGGAGAGGATCTGCAGGATTGCCTAGCCCTCCGAGATTTATATCAAAGAAAGCAATTCTTATATTTGAATATTTCTCATCAATATTATCACCTTCATTATATAATATAGGGAGACATGGCGTCTTTAATAAATCAAATGCCTTTCTTATTTTATCCAACTCCCTAGAGTCGTTATCAACTGCTATTATTTGAAAATTAGAGTCTGTCATATTCTAGTGTTCTTTTTTAAATTCTAAGGCTAAGACTGCCCCTGTTACAGTGGACGGTATATCGTAATCTCTGGGATCTATAAATAAAAGTTTTCCTCCATACATTTCCATTACTAAACTAGCATAATACAATCCTAATCCCATTCCACCAGGCTTAGTGGTGACAAAAGGGCGAGTTAAATCTTCAGGTGGTAATTTGAATCCATCTCCATTGTCGCCAATAATTAAAGCAGGTCCATTAAACTCTGTTGTATTTGTAGATACATATATATATGGTATATATTCGCTATTTTCTTCTTTTTCTCTTTTTATTCTAGTCCAATATATTGAATTATCAATTAAATTATTAATTGCACTTACTAATAAATTGGATTGCCCAACTAATTGGAAATCTTCAGACTCCTTCGACAATAAAGGTGAAGAAAATACTATTCTATGGTATTTAAAACGGCTTTTAGTTAGTTTGTATACACGTTGGAAAATTGCTGATATATTTTCTGCTGAGCGATTTTGCTGTCTGAGTATTGGAGCAAATCCATCAAGCAGTTGCATAATATTGGTTATTTTAACTGATACCTCGTGCAAGTCACTTCCCCTTTTTATATCTTCGTTTATATATCTTATTTCTCTTTCAACTTCATGGAAAACTAACCCAAGATTCAATCCTGCCATGCCGGAATTTATCATAACATCCCGCATTTCGAGATAATCTTTTTCTACTTTGAGAATCGTTTTTCCTAACTCAGGTTCAAGATTTCTTTTTTGCACCTGTTCTTTAAGTTCATTAATCGACTCTGAAAAGCCGATTTTTTTTATAGGTTTATCTTTTTTTATTGCAAAATCAAGTTTTTCTCGATCACGTTGTGCCTTTATTGCGAAATCATTTACAATATTATAACATAAGTCTTTAAAATGTTCGTATATTTCATTTTCATCAAATCCCTCTCTATTTGTTTTTTCTTGAAGCCCTGTACTCGTTTTTAAATCCAGACTGAATGCACCTAAGATCGTATTATTACTAAATTTTGAACTGGGGTTATTCGTACGACCTATATCTAATCCCATCCAATCATTTCCGGGCTCACCATAATTGTAAACACGTATACCATCTCTATAAATGCGAACTCCTGCATTTTCTTTTAAATATTTTCTGATCGTTTCGGATTGGTTAAACGTATTCAATATATCCGATGATAAATTGAATACATGAAACTCTCCAGCAACTGTTCCTATTTGATTTAAGTCGTTAGCTTTTAATGTTAAATTTTTATTGTTATCAAGTAGTAGTTTATCATGGTATACGGCTTTTTTAGAACATTCAAGCCCAAATACTGAAGGGGGTACAAATTTATATATCCAAGTATACTCTCCATTCTTATTGATGAAAAATTTGAAATGATAAATAGCCGATTCAATTATATCATTAATATTGAATATGTCTTTTATCCAGTTCTCTTGTTCTTCTGGTAATACTAATTCTACAGAGAAATTGTCTTTGTTTTTTTCGAAAGGGCTGATTAAAGTATTGATGGTTCTAGCTAAATTTCTGAAATCCTTTCTTAGCCATGTCTTTCTTCTTAGATTGGATAGAATGACTCGTGTCCCATGTTGTTTATTTATAAAAGTTGTATTGGGACAATCCGAAACAGAAACTTTTGTATCTTCTATATACATTGTGTTTTTTATTAAGTCTTTCCAATTTATAGCAAAAGTATGACCAAATAGAACACCTTCTTCCTTAGTTTCTAAAACTATAGCAGTAGCCAATTTGTGTACAGCTAGCCGTCCCACTCCTTTTTCTCCTAATGAATTTCGTTTATATTTGCGACTGATTTTTTTATTTTTCCCTCTTTTGAAGTCTGTCCCTATTTCGAGCCATGATTTTTCAATTGTTTCGAGAGACATACCACATCCATTATCTTCAATTGTTATAGTTGCTTCAGGAGTATTGATGTTGTCGAAAATTATTTTTACATGGCTGGCGTCTGCATCATACGAATTTTTCACTAATTCAAATATTGCAAGATTATCGCTACCTATTAATTCATCGCCTAATAAACTTAGTATATGACTATTAGCTTTAAAAGAAAAAATATGTTGATTCATGGTATGTCATTTAAAAGAGTTCGTATTTTCAATGCTATTTTTTGAGCCATTAATGGAGGAACAGCATTACCTATTTGTTTAAAAGCAGAAGTTCGATTCCCCACTTCTTTTTCCCCTTCAAAATAATAATTATCCGGAAAAGATTGAATTCTTGCTGCTTCGCGAACAGATATAGACCTAATTTGATCTAAACTATTATATATAAAATGATGTCCATCTTTTGCTATATGAGCTATCAGTGTGTGAGGAATTTTACCTACAACTTTAAATCTATCAAGAAAGTCTTTAGTGTTTTTTTGTGTTCTATGCTGTTCAGGTATTAAATCATTCTTTAAAAAAACACCTTCTTCATACTTACTGATAGCTAATTTATAAATATTCAAATCTTTTTCATTGTGAGGTCTTGCGATATGTAGTGTTAAGATATCATTTTGATTTCTTATTCCACTAGTTTGCAGATATAAATTTGCTGGTTCTGTGTATTCATTCCATCTACTTCCTTCTCCTGGTTTTAGGGGAGGGAGATCTCTAAATAAATCCTTAGAAGTGTATTCATTTTCCTCTATTTCAAATTCCGGATAATTGAAATTTATATCTTCACGCCATCCTATAATAATTAAGCGTTTTCTGTTTTGAATCACTCCAAAATCTAACGAATTTAAAAGTTTATCATCAACAACATATCCAAGTTCTTTGAAATAAGATTTAATATTTTGATAATGTATTCCTTCATCTGATGACTTTAGTCCGGGAACATTTTCAAATACGAATAACTTAGGGCGATAGTGCGATAAAAAGCTACCATATCCAATATATAATTTTTTTCTTGGATCGTCTGTGACATGTTTTAACGCTGCTCGACCAATATTTGAATATGCCTGGCAAGGGGGACCTCCAATGATTAGATCGACTTCATTTTCACCAAGAAGTTTATCTATTTGAGCAAAAATATCGATATTATTATCACTTGATATATATTTGTTTATGACTGATTTAGAAATGGATTCAGGAAGAAGACCATACAAATAATCACGCGAAATTTCGCCTTTGAGATATGAGTTGTATATATCAAGCTGATTTTTAGAAGATAAGTAATAGTAAGCAAGTCGAGTCATTAAGGTAAAACACGCTGCTTTGTCCGATTCAACGTGCGCGATCGGATTAAAACCAGCTTTAGTGAAACCTTCGGAAAGTCCACCTGCTCCAGCAAAGAGATCTATATAATTCATAATATGCAAAAATAATATATTCATTTTAATTAGAACAATATCGTATATGTTTTTTGTTGATTGGTATTGCTTTTTTTGATAGATAGATGCTTTCTACCGTTTGTGAAGTGCTCTTTTTCTTTTTTTCTTGGTTATGAGCAGATTCTCTTCATCTGTTGAACTGGTTTTAGGCAAGAAAAAAGGAAAAAGAGAATTAGCTGAAGAAGTATGCTTTTCATGTTTAGTTGTGATATTGGAAGCCTGACCATCGGTTATATTGTTTTCAGGATTGATAGATAACAAGCTTTCTTGATTGTTGTTTTCCTTGTTTTCTGTTTTTTTTTCACAGATTTGAACTTCTTGTTGTTTAAGTTGCTCAAATATGGAGTTATTCTTCATAGTGTTGTGGTAGTTGAACGATTCGGATTGTTGGCGGTCATAGCCAAATAATTTATTAAAGCCCTGTTCTGCTTGTTGGAATAGGTTCACACGGTCAAAACCACCTGTTACTGCCCCTTTCTTGGTATTCTTGTGGTTGGTAAGCGGTGATAGCTTTTTCTTATTGGCTTGATCTTTCCGACTGACAATCAAATGACAGTGTATATTCAGTTCGTTATCGGAACGGTTACGGTCAAAATGAATCTTACCATAGAACTTTATATCAATTTCAGATAATCCTTTATTGAAGTTCTTGGCATATTCAGGAATAAATACTTTACGAATATATCTTTTCATTGCTTCGGCTTGTTCCTGTTCTGTATTCCCCATTGCTCTAAGTTCTTTTTCCGATGGGCTGACATGGATAGCGTAGAACTTAGCATCTATTTTTAGAAGTTGTCCGATATTGGTATCCATATCTTTTATGACCTTTGATTTATAGATGTTATCCTCCGTCAGATTGAAAAATCCATCAATATAGGTTCCTTTCTCCATCCGTTCCAAATCCTCATGTTCCATATAATTTGCTAGTTGTCGGCTACTACCAACATTATTATATATACCATTAGATGGTGGGGCAAAGTCTATGTGCATAATCCTATGTATTTATCAGATTGTTGATTTCAACTTTCAGGTTCTCTTTTCTTTTGCTATCCATCACACCACAAGCGGACAACTCCGAATAGAGCTGTATTAGGTGAAGCAACTTTTTATAATCCCGTTGGTGTATCTGGTAAAGTGCATTAATCTGTTTGGATTGGTTGTTTATTACATCGGCATGATTGCAGAACTGTTCGCTTAACTTCTTAAGCACGGCTGTTTGTCTCTCCTGGCTGACTTCCAGTTGAGAAAGTATAAGAGTTTCCAGAGTTTTGCCGATAGCATCGAAGCGCAAAGCGATGGAATTTGTTGCCCGTATCATGGGATTCAGTTGTTCTTCCTCATAGTGACGGATGAAACGGATAATATCATCCTGCCTCTTATTTATTTTCGCCAGTTCTGATTTTACCGATTCAGGGGCTTCGGATGGATTGATATGCGCTTTATCTATATACCCGAACGCCAACTTTACAACTTCGCTCTTTTTCAGTGAATAGCGTTTGCATATCTTCTCTACCAAAGCTGCCGTTTCCT
>OHGK01001003.1_pt1 | contig 16599 bp, 18 predicted proteins | sample 1567671 | NCBI WGS metagenome assembly OHGK01 (sample SAMEA3879577, study PRJEB24766) | human gut metagenome | biome: human-associated habitat; feature: feces | place: USA | collected 1985/1987 | reverse complement strand
TATGGAAGAGTTGTGTTTAATGAAATCACTGAAGGTGCAATTAAAGAAGCATTTAAAGTTCCTAGAGAAATAGATATGGATTTAGTGCACAGTCAAGAAGACAGAAGAATACTTGATAGAATTATAGGTTTTAGATTAAGTAAGCTTATGCAAAGTAAGACTGAAGGAAAAAGTGCTGGGCGTGTACAAAGTGTAGCATTAAAACTAATCGTTGATAGAGAAAGAGAAATAGAAGACTTTAAAAGTGAAGAATATTTTACAATTGAAGGAATATTTTCTGATTTTGAAGCAACTTTAACAAAGTATAAGAATAAAAAGATAGAAATTAAATCTGTAACTCAAAAGGATGAAATCCTTAGTAAATTATCTAATGCTTTTAAAATAGAAACTGTAGAAAGCAAAGAAAAGAAAAAAACTAGTAAACTTCCATTTACAACGAGTACATTAACTCAAACTAGTAGCATTAAACTTAACTTTAGTGCATCTAAGACTATGAAATTAGCCCAGGGTTTATATGAAGGTAAGAAAATTGGTAATACCCTAGTAGGTTTGATTTCTTATATGAGAACAGACTCAACTAGATTAAGTGATGTATTTGTTAAAGATACTTTTGAATTTATTAAAAACAACTATGGAAAAAATTATGTTGGTTATGTAAAGAAAACTAAAGAAAAAGAAAATGTACAAGATGCACATGAAGGTATTAGACCAACAAGCATTGAAAGAACCCCAGAAAGTATTAAGCCTTATTTAACACCAGACGAGTATAAGCTATATAATTTGATTTATATTAGAACTCTAGCTAGTTTAATGGCAGACGCTAAAGTTATGGCTACAAGTGTAATACTTGATAATAACGACTATAAATTCACTTCAAGTGGACAGGTTGGTATATTTGATGGTTACTTGAAAGTATATGGTGAATTTGAAGAAAGTAAAGATACTTATTTACCTGACTTTGCAAGTTTTAACTCAAATATTATAGTAAGTAAAGAAATTAAAGCAACTAGCCACTTTACTGAACCACCAGCAAGATTTAGAGAAGATACACTTATTAAAGAACTAGAAAGTCTTGGTATTGGTAGACCTAGTACTTATGTTAAGATAATTGAAGTATTAAAAGAAAGAAAATATATAACAGTAGAAAATAAGAAGTTTATTCCAACTACTGTAGGTATTCAAGTAACAGATAAATTACAGGAATTCTTTAGTAGTATCATAAATGTTAAATATACAAGTGATATGGAAACTGATTTAGATAAAGTAGCTGAAGGAAAATATGTATGGTATGAGCTTTTAGACAAATTCTATAAAGATTTTGAACCACTTGTTGAAGAAGCAATGAAGAAAATGGAAAAAGAAGCTCCTGAGGAAACTGGAGAAATGTGTCCAGTTTGTGGTAAACCTTTAGTTTATAGATATGGTAAGTTTGGTAAGTTTGTTGCTTGCAGTGGATACCCTGAATGTAAGTATATTCCTAAGGTTGAAAAAAGTGTTACTGTTATATGTAAGTGTCCACTATGTGACGGGGATATCATTGTTAAAAAGACTAAAAGAGGAAAAGAATTCTATGGATGTAGTAATTTTCCTAAATGTAAATATGCTAGCTGGGATAAACCTACTGGAGAAGTTTGCACAAAATGTAATGGTCTTTTAGTAGAAAAGAAAGGCAGTGTATATTGCCCTAATTGTAAAGAAAAATAAAAGTTGTAATACTTTTATTTTTCTTTTAAGTGTGGTATAATTTAAAAAGAAACGAGGGATATTATGAAATTAAATAAAAATGGATGGGGATTGTTAGAGTTTTTCATATTCTTAGGAATATTTATATTTTGCTTACTTGCCAGTGCTTTTGCGCTTAGAAAAGTTGGGTTGTTAGATGAAAACTGGAATTTTAGTTTCTATCACGATCAAAAACCAACTCCACAAGAAAAAACCGATTATAGTGAAGTAGAAGAAAATATGGTTAGTGCTTCAAAAAAATATATAAATGACTTTTATAATAATCAACTAGGACTTGATACTCTTCATATTAAAGTTAGTTCATTAGTTGAAAATAATTATATGAGTGAGATAACTGATAAAGATGGGAAGTGTTCGGGATACATTTCTGTTTATGTAGATGATAACGGGGCTAGTGTTTATAAACCATATTTAAAATGTAAAAGTTATACTACAAGTGGTTATGTTGAAAGGCATGATGGATAATGAGTAATAAAGTAATAGTTTTGTGGGGGTCAATAATTGTTTTCTTAGTTTGTTTAATATTTGTAATCGGAACATTTTATCAAAATGAGATAAAGTATATTACACTTAAAGAAGAAGTTAAAACTAGTGCAAAAGAATATATTAATAAGCATGAAGTAACTTATCCATTTAAAATTACTACTGAAGAGTTAGAAAGTTTAGGATATCTTGACGAACTTAGAATTGAAGATAAAGTATGTGTAGCTGATGTAACTGTAACTAAAAAGTGGATTTTTAAAAAATACAAAATAGATTTTACTTGTATAACTAAAGAGGAGACTAAATAGAAAGTCTCTTTTTTATTGCTGTTTTTACATAAAAAAATGTAAAATTTTACATCAAATCTTGTGTAAAGTCAAAATAAAAAAAGACTTTTCGCGTTTTTTATCGAATATATATATTAGGGAGGAAAAATTATGAAAGACAATTATTTAGAAAATATAAGGAATGAAATAATAAATGGTAATGCTAAAGTAATAGCTAAGAATTATCAGATAAATAATGTAAAACTTACAATCAACTATAATATTGGAAAAGTTTTAAGCGAAGCTGGAAAACATTACGGAGAAGGCATAGTTAATAAATATGCTAGTATTTTGACAAAAGAATTTGGTAAAGGTTATAAGACGGAAGAATTAAGAAAAATGCGTGCATTTTATGAGTTAATTCAAAAATGCGGTCCAGTGGACCGCATTTTGTCGTGGAGTCATTATGTAAAATTACTTCCTTTAAAGAATGTAGAAGAAATTAATTATTATATTAAAATTATCAAACGAGATAATTTAAGTAAAAGAGCTTTAGCAGAAAGAATAAAAAGTAATGAGTATGGTAGACTCTCAACTGAAGCAAAGCAAAAACTTTTGAATAAAGAGTCACTTACTTTAGTTCAAAGTGTACCCAGTCCAATAATGTTGGCACCTAATAAATGTTATGAAGTTTATACTGAAAAAATATTACAAGAAATTATTTATGAAAACTTAGATAGTTTTATGAAACAATTAGGTGGCGGATATTTTTACGTTGGAAGAGAATATAAACTTAACATTGGAGATAAAAAGAATTATATAGACTATCTATTTTATAATGTGGTTGATAGTAGATATTGTGTAGTAGAGATAAAATCAAGAGAGTATAAGAAAAGTGACTATGGTCAAATAAAAACGTATATGAACTATATTGACGAACACTTGAAAACTATAACTCAAAATAGTACTATTGGAATAATTATAACAAAATCAGTAAATAAGTTTGAAGCTCATTATGTAAAAGATAATCAAGTAACTATAGTAGAATTTAAAATAAACAAAACTGTGCAAATTAGTTAGGAGGAAAAATTTATGATAGACGAATATTTAAGTAATGTAAAGACTGAAATAATAAATGGAAATGCTAAAGTAGCAGCTAAGAATTATCAGATAAATAATGTAAAACTTACAATGAATTATAATATAGGAAGGAAACTAGTAGAAGCAGGTAAACACTATGGAGAAGGAATAGTAAAAAAATATGCAAAGGAATTAACGGTAGAATTTGGTAAGGGATATACTTTTACAGAATTAACAAGAATGAAGCAATTTTATGATTTAAGTCAAAAAGTTGCTCCAGTGGGGCAACTTTTGACTTGGTCTCATTATAAATTACTTTTACCATTAAAAAATGTAGAAGAAATCAAGTATTATATTAGTATTACTAAACGAGATAATTTAAGCAAAAGAGCATTGGCTGAAAGAATAAGAAGTAATGAGTATGGTAGACTTTCAACTGAAACGAAAGAGGGTATTTTAAACAAAGAAGAGCTTTCAATAATTCAAAGCATACCCAGTCCGATAGTATTGACACCAAATAAAAGCTATGAATTTTATAATGAGAAGATATTACAAGAAATAATATTTGAAAATATAGAAGATTTTATGCATCAACTTGGTGGAGGCTACGCTTTTATTGGTAGGGAATATAAACTTAACATTGGAGACAAAAAGAATTATATAGATTATCTATTTTATAATGTAGTTGACAGTAGATATTGTGTAGTTGAAATAAAAGCAAGAGAATATAGAAAAAGCGATTATGGTCAAATAAAAACGTATATGAACTATATTGACGAACACTTAAAAAATATAACTCAAAATAGTACTATTGGAATAATTATAACAAAGTCAGTAAATAAGTTTGAAGCACATTATGTAAAAGATAATCAAGTAACTATAGTAGAATTCAAAATAAATAAAGTTGTAGAAGTTAGTTAGGAGGGAAACTTTATGATAGACGAATATTTAAGTAATATAAAGACTGGAATAATAAATGGAAATGCTAAAGTAGCAGCTAAGAATTATCATAAATTAATCATATTCAAATAAAGTACCTTTATGTGTAAAGTTGACATATTGTACAAAATATGGTATAATTTTAACTAGATAAGGGGTGTCTTATGGGTAAAGTTAATAGATATAGTATTGGAATTAAGACTGGGGTTGAAACTAGAAGTTTTAAAAAGTATAGTACTTCTGAAATTAAAAGGTTAATTGCTAAATATAATGATGACGCTAAAAGCAAGTATTTTCTTGGAAATTTAGTCTTTCATTATAGTGAAGGGTATGCAGAATTTACTAAATATTTAAAAGTAACCATGCCTTCAACACTAGAAGAGATTGATAATTTTACTACTAGATTTAATAATGACTTTGAACTAAAGACTAACTATGACGTTGACTTAAGAAATAATCATAAATTAGTAATTATGTATCGTGCTAAAAAAGATGTTAGAACACTTCCTATATTTTATAAGAAAGACAAGGATTTGTTAAACCGAGGAATGTTAGAAAAAACTCTTAGAGAGAACTCAAGAGACATAAAATATATTGAAAGCTTAATTAAAAGCAAAGAAATAATGTCATCTTCAAGAGACAGTATAGATGAGTTTGATTTACTTAGATGTTTAAGAGACTCACTAAAATATAATGATCCTACATTAGTATCTATTAGTCCATTAATTGATTTCTATCATAAGTTTATCAATGAAAAAGGTAAGTTTAATTACTTTAACTTTAGATTAATAGCTAGTACTTTAAAGAGTCACTTAAATATTTTAGAGCCTGTTAATGAAGAAATATATGGACAGACTATGTTTAAAGATATTGCTTTAGAAGAATTAAAGTCTATTTATGAAGACATGCAAATAGCTTTAATGGATGGGTCATATAACGAATTATATTCTAAAGGATTAAAAAGAAAATAAAAAACTATAAAACGACAAAATATGCTTGTCGTTTTTATTATACTTGTATTGGTGGTTACATGAAAGTGTATGTTGACTTAATAATATTTTTAAACTTCTTTTTTGATTTTATACTTTTACTTACTACAAGTATTGTTCTTAAAAGAAGAACTTCTATTAAAAGAATAGTATTGGGTTCTTTACTAGGCAGTATAACTATCATTGTTTTATTCGTGCCCTTAACTACTTTAACACTCTTTTTACTTAAGGTATTTTTATCAGTTTTGATAATACTCATAACATTTGGTTATTCTGACTTTAAGTATTTTATAACTAACTTGGTATATTTTTATTTAATAAGCATAATCTTAGGAGGGTTTATATATTATTTAAACGTAAGCTTTAGTTATAAGAATATTGGTATGGTATTTTTTCATAAAGGCATAAGTATTAATTACATCTTTATATTAATATGTACTCCAATTATAATGTATATCTATTATAAACAAATGAAAGTTATTCGTGAAATTAATAGTTTATATTATAAAGTGGATATCTATATTAATGAAAGTAAACTAGAACTCATAGGCTACATGGACACAGGAAACACTTTAATAGATCCATATACAAATAGACCAGTTATCATAACTAACTCTAAAAAGTTTGAAAGTATAATTAAAAACACTCCATTTTTCTATATACCATACCAAAGTATTAATGAGGGTGGGTTATTAAGGTGTTACAAAGTTAAGAAAATATTTATAGAAGGTATTGGAGTAAAAAAGAATATAGTAGTAGGTGTAGTAAAAGATAAGTTAAAGTCTAACAAAGTAGAAGTTTTATTAAATTATTTATTAATGGAGGGATAACATGAAAATATTTGATTTTATAAGTAGTTTGTTTAAGGATAAAGAAAAAGTTTTTTACTTAGGAAGTACCGATATACTTCCACCACCTTTAGAAAAAAGCATGGAAGAAGAGCTAGTCATTAAGAGTAATAATGGAGATATGCATGCAAGAAACAAACTAATCGAGCACAACTTAAGACTTGTAGTTTTTCTTGCTAAAAAGTATGATAATACAATGTATGACTTAGAAGATTTAGTTAGCATTGGTACAATCGGGCTTATCAAAGGAGTTAAGACATATAAACTAGACAAGAACATAAAACTAGCAACATACGCTAGTAGATGTATTGATAATGAAATACTTATGTTTTTAAGAAAGAACAAAAGAAGGAAAGTTGAAATTTCATTTGAAGACTCTATTAATTTAGATCAAGATGGTAACGAACTACATTTAGAAGATGTTTTAGGAACACCTGATGATATAGTAGAAAAGGAATATGAAAGTATTGTTGATAAAGAACTTCTAATTAAAGAAATAGAAAACTTAAATAAACGAGATAAAGAAATACTAACACTTAGGTATGGCTTATATAATCAAAAAGAATATACTCAAAAAGAAGTAGCTGATATGTTAGGTATAAGTCAAAGCTATATCTCAAGAATTGAAAAAAAAGCTATAAAAAGGCTAAAAAGTTTAATGAAAGTTTAAAAAATACTTGTATTTTTCTTTAATTTGTAGTATATTTAAATTACTGAAACACGTAAGTGTTTTTTTTATGGAGGGACTTATGAAAAAAATCAAGGCATTTTTTAAAGGTGTTAGTAAAGAAAAAAAGATGGTAAGGTGGCCTAGTGGTAAAGATTTATTTAAGTATTCAGTAATGGTTCTTACTTTAATGGTGTTCTTTGGTGGATATTTTTACTTACTAGATGTATTATTTACTTTCTTGAAAGGAATCGTGGGATAAATTATGGAAAATCAAAAGTTATGGTATGTTGTTAATACTTATTCAGGTCATGAAAGTAAAGTAAAAGAAAACTTACTTATGAGAAAAGACTCAATGGGTATGGGAAATAATATTTTTAGAGTTATTGTTCCAGAAACTAAAGAAGTTGAAATTAAAGATGGCATTAAGAAAGAAAAAACAAAGAAGATGTTTCCAGGTTATGTACTTGTTGAAATGATTATGAGTGACGAAGCTTGGTATGCAGTTAGAAATACTCCAGGAGTTACTGGATTTATCGGTAGTAGTGGTAAGGGTGCTAAACCAATTCCATTATCTCCACAAGAAATAGATAAAATTCTAGCTAGTGAAGGACTTAGTAGACTTGACATTGAAACAGACTTACAAGAAGGCGATTCAGTTAAAATTGTTGATGGACCATTTAATGGAATGTTTGGTAAAGTTCAAAGTATTGATTTAGAAAACGAAAAGTTAAATGTTTTAATAGATTTATTTGGACAAGAAACACCAGTAGAAGTAGATTTAGTTCAAATTAGCAAATGCTAGACATAAAAAAATATAGAAGTTATCAGTTAGCTTCTATATTTTTTTACTAAAACTTTCTATATAGACCTATTGCAATTCCAAGTATCTCAACTTTATCAAGTATAATAGGGTCCATAGTTTCATTTTCTGGTTGTAGTCTAAAATATCCATTTTCTTTATAAAATGTCTTTAATGTAGTAAATCCATTTTCATCAAGTGCTACAACATAATCTCCATTTTTTGCATTCTTTTGTCTTTTTACTATAACTATATCTCCATCATATATTCCAACGTTCTTCATGCTCATTCCTTCAGTTTTTAATGTAAATATTTCTTCTTTCTTAGGTATCATGAATGCTGGTAAAGCTATGTATTCATCAGGAAACTCAATAGCTTCAATAGGGTTACCACATGTAACTTTTCCAAGTAGTGGAACGTTTACAACGTCTTCATTTTTTTCTAAGTATTCGTTTGGTACTAAAACTTCTAGTGTTCTAAATTTATTATCTGTTTGTTTTAAATATCCTTTCTTCATAAGATGTCTCATATGTACGAATACAGTTGCAGTTGAACTTAAATTCATAAGTTCACAAACTTCTCTTACACTTGGAGCATAGCCGTGTTCAGCTATGTATTTTTTAATAACTGTCAAGACTTCTTCTTGCTTTTTAGTTAATTTTTCCATAGTTTCACATCCTTTCTGATAATAGTTTAACACACAAATGTAAATTTGTCAAACATTTTTGCGATTTAATATTGACACAAACTAATATATGTTATAAAATAGGTGCATAAGGAGAGTGAATGAAATGGAAAAAGTTGAAAAATTATTTAATAGTATGAAAGGTATATTGTTATTCTATTTTATTATAGCGATACTTGCATTTATGCTTACTAAAAAGATAGAAGATGTAAATGCTAGTAATGTGAAAACTCCAATAGAGGTAGAAGTTTACTACGCATAAAAATAGTTGCTTAGTATTTTCTCATGTGTTATAATTAAGTTATAATAAGAAGGTGAAAATATGGATACTAAGTTAATTAATTCTTTAAGAAGTTTGGGTGTAGACATGATTTATAATAGGGGACTAGGTGATGCTGGACTAACGCTTTCTCTAGCACCGACAATATATACGGTATTTACAAAACACATGCATTTTGTAAGTACTGACCCAACTTGGATAAATAGAGACAGATTTATATTGTCCACACCAGGTGCTGCACCTTTATTATATAGTATACTTTTATATTCAGGCTACAACATAACACTAGAAGATGTTAAAAATTATGGAAGTGGTAAACTAAGTGTGTATCCTGAACTTAACCCTAGTATTGGTATTGAAAGTACAACTGGAAAAAATGGTGAAGGATTATCTTTGGCTGTAGGAGTTACACTTGGTAGTAAATACATGCAAAAGTTGCTTGGTAAAGAACTAATTAATTTCTACACTTATACATTAGTAACAGATGAGTGCATCTCTAGTCCTGTAGCAATGGAATCTTTAGAAGTAGCTGCTAAAGAAAACTTAAATAATCTAATTATTTTATATAATTCATTTGAAACTACAGTGGATGGTAAAAAAGATACATCTAGCTACATAAACAAACTTAAATATTTAGAAAGCCTAGGCTATTTTGTTGAAACAGTAACTAATGCAGAAGATTATACTTTAATAGATAAAGCTATTACAAGAGCTAAAGAAAGTGGTAAACCTAGCATAATAGAGATTAAAACAATGATAGCAATAGGTACAAGTATGCAAGCAAGTCCAAAGGGTCATGAGTATGTAATAAGTGAAAACGATTTAGCTTTGGTTAAAGAAAAAATGAGTATTACACAAGTGCCATATCACATATCAGCAAGTTCATATAATGAATTTAAAAGTATCTTAGAAAAAAATAACACTTACTATAATGAATGGGTAAGTACATATAATAAGATTATTGAAGTAAATGAAGAAAAGAAAAAAATAATAAGTTTACTAGAAGAAGATAACTTTAAAATGAATATTAAAAATATCAAAGTTGGATTTGATGAAAATATGCAAGAAGACTTAAGAGAAACAAATAATAATTTACTTAATGCTATTTCTAGTATGTGCCCGTTAATGATTAATATTGATTTATATAATAAAAATGAAACTAAAATAGAATTTGATAAAGATAAAACTATATATTTAGGTACTAAATATTTATCAGGTGGTATGATAGCAAATGGAATGTCTTTACTAAACTTAAAACCAGTAATAGAAACAACTTTAAGTAATTCTAGCTACATGAAGTCTTCACTTAAAATGTCTAGTATAATTAAAAAATCAGTAAGTTATATCTTTGTTAACGATACTTTTATAGATACAAATAATAATAAATATACTGAAGTAGTTAATGAATTAAGCGATTTAAGAAGTATTCCTAATTTAAATGTAATGAGATCTGCTGATGTTAATGAATTAGTTGGTTCTTGGGACTATATTATAAATAAAAAAATACCAAGTGCATTAATTATAACTAAAAAATATAAAGGAATGTTAGATAATTCTTCTATCAATGAAGTAAGTAAAGGAGCATACATAATTAAGAAAGAAAAAGGTAGACTTGGTGGTGTAATAGTTTCAACGGGTAATGAAGTAGAATTATCTTTAAGAATAAGTGATGAATTAGAAAACAGAGGCTTATTCACAAGAGTAGTGTCAATGCCAAGCGTTAACTTATATTTAAAGAATGAAAAAGAGTATAAACAAGAATTATTTCCAGTAGGCGCTAAAGTGGTAGCTATTGAAATGAGTAGTGATAATATTTGGAATAAGTTTGTTTATAGTGATAAATATTTAATAACTTTAAATGATTATGTATATTCTAATAGAGAAAGAGAAGCATTAGAAACTAGTGGATTTGATTTTGACCTACTATTAGAAAAAATAGAAAAATTGTTAAAATAGTCTATAAAAATATAAAAAAATATGATAGAATTATTAATATAAAGGAGAGTATGAAGAAATGAAAAAGATTATTATTGTTATTTTATCACTTGTGTTATTAACTGGATGCGGAACAACTGATGAAGAAAAAACTACAATGTTTTATGACTCATTAGAAAAAGCTTATGCGTCAATTTATATTACTGAAGGAGTAGGGCTACCTGTTTATGAAGACTCAAAAGTCACATTAAAAGATGTTAATTGGTATAAAACAGCTAATAGTACATATAACAGTTATGAAAAAATAGAGGATACTATAAATTCAGTATTTACTGGAAAATTAAATGAAGAGTTAAACAAAGTTTTAGCTAGAAAATATAGAGAAATAGATGCAGAACTTTATACTACAGGAACAGGTGGATGTATATTAGATTATCAAATAGATGATACATTAATGGATAATCTAAAAAAAGACGTTACAATTAGTAAGATTAAAGGAAAGAAAATAACTTTTAAGTATAAAGATAAAGAATACACTGCTAAAAAAAGTGATAATGTATATGTGTTTGGTGATAAAGTGTTTGAATGTAACTAATTCAAATGCTTTTTTTATGACATAAAAAAATGCGATTTTGTTTAATCACATTTTAAGGTCTTAATGAAGTTATAGGTAATATATAAATTCCACTAACAGGGTCCTTAACTACATTTCCCCATAAACCACATATGATACACATAAACTTGGGTTTCTTATCAACTTTTTCATAAAATTTTAAAAGGTTTTCCTTAGCTTCCTCAATTTGGTTAGCACCTAACTTAATTTCAACAGCACCATATTCTCCATCTTCGTTAATTACAATAGCGTCAACTTCTAAACCACTAACATTATTTCTAAAGTGTCTTAATTCCCCGTCATTATACTCTGAATAAATCCTTAAGTCTCTTTCAACTAGAGCTTCAAACAAGAAACCAAAAGTATTTAAATCGTTAATTAATTTATTATAGTTTAAGCCAAGTAAAGCACAAGCTAAAGAAGGGTCAGTCAAGTGTCTCTTTGCAGTTTTTCCTACATTATCTCTTGAACGGACGTTTGGATTAAAAGCTTGTTGGTTTTCAATTAAAAATAATTTATCTAAAACATTTAAATATTCTCCAACAGTTTCTTTATTTATTGAGTCATATTCATTCTCTATAATATCTTTTATTAAAGTTTCGTTAGAAGCTAATGTTGACTCATTTCTAGCAAGAGACTTTAACAACATTTCCATCTTATTTCTATCTCTTTGAACGCCATCTATTTCGTTAATATCTTTATCTAAAATATCTTCAATATAACTTTTAGCTATCAATTGTGAGTCCTTCGCTGATTTATCAGTATTTTCAGGCCAACCACCTTTTAATATTAAATCTGATATTTCTAGAAGTGTTAATTCCCTAGTAGGTTGATTTTTAATTTCAGCATTTTTAAACAAATCATTTAAAGAAACAGAACCATCTGAGTCACCAGATTCATAAAGAGACATTGTTTTCATATTTAACTTGCATATTCTTCCAGCACCTGAGTGGTCTACTGTATTTTCTTTTTCTACAGCTGAGCCAGTTAAAATGAATTTTCCTTTAATTTTATCTTCATCACATTTTCTTCTAACACTATCCCATATCTGTGGAATTAATTGCCATTCATCTATTAGTATTGGATAATCACCTACAAGTATTTGATTAACATCCATTTGAGCTAGATTAAATAATTTTTTATCGTTTGTATTAATATACTTAACTGTTTTAGCGTGATTTAAACTAGTCCAAGTTTTCCCACACCATTTAGGTCCATTTATAGAAACAGCCCCAAAAACTTTCAAACACTCATTAATTTTTTTATCAATTAATCTATCTTTATATCCTTCTTTTGTTAAAGTCATATATCTCATCTCCTGTATTAATTTTACCATAAAATAAGCATATTTTCAATAATAACCGTACACTTTTAAGAATTCTAACCGTAAGATTTTAAGATTTTCAACCGTAAGATTTTAAGACTTTTAACCGTAAGATTTTAAGGAATCAAAAAGAGACTATCCTATCTAAAGTTATAAATTTATAAAAGCAACATATACTTAAGCGGTGAATTATATGTTTCAAAATACGCAAAATAGTAGAATTAAATTAGTTTTTTTAATAGTAATAGCGGTATTTTTAATAGTCATTATTAAAGTTTTTTACATACAAGTTATAGAATACAGAAAATTAAATACACTCGCTAATAGTTTATGGAGTAGAAACTTACCCGTTGGAGCTGACCGTGGTAGAATACTTGATAGAAATGGGAAAGTGATAGCAGGAAACGTAACAACTTCTAGCCTTATATTAATTCCAGCACAGATTAAAGATAAAGAAACTGTTGCAAAAAATATTAGTGAAATTCTTGGAGTAAGCTATGAAGATATGTATAAACACGTTTCTAAAAAAACATCAATAGAAAGAGTACACCCAGAAGGAAGAGATTTAAGTTACGAAATCGCATCAAAAATTAATGAACTAAACTATGACGGAGTATATTTACTTAAAGAAACTAAAAGAAACTATCCATACGGCAAAACACTTAGCCATGTAATCGGTTATGTTGGAATAGATAATCAAGGTTTAAGTGGGCTAGAGTTAATGTATGACAAATACTTGACAGGTACAGATGGAAGTATTAAATACTATAGTGATGGCAAAGGTAAAAAACTTTCAGTGCCTGAAGTATACGCAAGTCCAGTATCAGGTTTAGATATAAATTTAACAATTGATTTAGATTTACAACTAATGTTAGAAAGTGAACTTGATAATGCCGAGGTTAAGTACAACATGGAAGGCGCAATTGGAATAGTTATGAAACCTAAAACTGGAGAAATACTTGCAATGGCTAGTCGTCCTAGTTTTGAACCAGAGAAATACCAGAGTTATAGTGTAGAAGTAATAAATAGAAACTTAGCTATTTGGAGTAGCTTTGAGCCCGGTTCAACATTCAAAATTTTAACACTAGCCGCATCCATAAATGAGGGGAAGGTTAATTTATTTGAAGATAAGTACTATGATACAGGAAAAATAAAAGTAGCAGGTAGTACTTTACATTGTTGGAAAGCAGGAGGCCACGGTGAAGAAACGTTTTTAGAAGTAGTAGAAAACTCTTGTAACCCCGGTTTTGTAGTTCTTGGTAATAAACTTGGGAAAGATGTGCTTTTTAACTACATAGATAAATTTGGTTTTGGTAAGAAAACTGGAATAGATCTAAATGGCGAAAGCAAAGGAATTATATTTCCTTTAGACAAAGTAGGACCACTAGAACTTGCGACAACTAGTTTTGGTCAAGGTGTCTCAGTAACGGCAATGCAGCAAGTTTTAGCCGTAAGTAGTATAATAAATGACGGAAATATGTATACACCATATGTAATGAAAAGCATTAGTGAAAGAGAAACTGGACTAATCATAAAAGAAACATATCCTAGATTAAAAAAAGAAAACTTAATTACAAAAGAAACAAGCAATCTAGTCAAATACGCACTAGAAAGCGTTGTTGCAAATGGAAGTGGACATAATGCATACATTGAAGGATATAGAATAGGCGGAAAAACTGGAACAGCACAAAAAGTTGGAAGTGATGGAAGATACATGATTGGAAATTACATTTTGTCATTTATAGGCTTTATGCCAGCTAACGATCCAGAATATATTGTTTATATCGGAGTAGATGGAGCAAAAGGCGCAACACAATATGGTGGCTCTACTTCAGCTCCGATTGCAAGAAACGTATTTAACGGAATAATTAACCTACATAACTTAGAATCAACAACTGAAGGTATGCCAAGAGAATACTTTTGGTATGAGACAAAGTATACTACAGTACCAGACGTAAGAGGAAAAACACTAAAAGAAGCAAAACAATTATTAAATGGTTTTAAACTAGAATACTCTGGAAGTGGAGAAACAGTAATTATGACTAATCCTGAAAGTGGGAAACGTGTAAAAGAAGGGTCGGTTGTAAAATTAATGTTAAATTAATGATTAGTTATACTAAAACATTTGAAATAATAGTGATTAGTAGTGTATAATTAGAAGTAAGGAGGAAGACACAATGTTAATACTAGCAAAATCAATTTTGGGGTTAATGCTTGGTTTCTTTTTATCAGTATTCGCAGGCTTAATTCTTTTACCATTATTGAAAAAATTAAATTTTAGACAAACTATCTGTACAATGATTACAGAAAGACACTTACAAAAGGAAGGAACTCCAACTATAGGGGGACTTATATTTATAATTCCTACTATAATTGCAATGTTACTTCTTTATATAAGAGGATCACTTGAAATATCGTCTTCACTTATAATTATACTATTTGTATTTATTAGTTATAGTCTACTTGGACTAGCAGATGATTTAAAGAAGATTAAAAGGCATCATAATGATGGATTAACTGTTGTACAAAAGTTAATTGTACAAATATTAATAGCAATAGTTTTCTTTTATATTTATATGAAAGATGGTGGAAGTACTCATTTAATAGTAACAAGTTTAAACTTAGATATTGACCTTAAATGGGCATATGGCTTCTTTATATTATTCCTTTTAGTAGGCTCATCAAATGCGGTTAATATAACTGATGGAGAAGACGGACTTGCTGGAGGACTAGCTGCAATTGCATTTTTAAGTTTTGGTATAATTTCATGGGGTAGTCACTGGATACAAGGTTATCAAGAAATTGCAATATTCTGTTTTATATTAGTAGGAAGTTTATTAGGATTCTTAGTATATAACACACACCCAGCTAAGGTATTTATGGGAGACACTGGTTCCTTAGGTTTAGGTGCAACTCTAGCTGCAGTAGCAATTTTAACAAAACATGAACTATCTCTAGCAGTAATAGGTGGAGTATTCATAGCTGAAACATTATCAAGTTTCATTCAAATAATAGCAATAAGAAAGTTTGGAAAAAAAGTTTTCCTAATGGCACCACTTCATCATCATTTTGAACAACTTGGTTGGGAAGAAACAGATATAGTAAAATTATTTTGGATAGTTGGTTTCATGTTAGGAATGGGAGCAATATATTATGGTGTTTGGTTATAAACACCATTTTAAAAAGGAGAGTTATGAAAGAAGAAGGAAGCATAAAAGTATTATCTGCAGTATTTCTAGTTTTAACTGGAATACTACTAGGACTAAGTATAGGAAAAATATTTACCAAGGAATGTCCAGAATGCAAGAAATGTGAAAATGTTAAAGAACCTACAAATGTTGAAGTGAAAAACAAATTAATAACTTACTACAAAAGTAATGATAGAACAATATACCTATATGGATTAGAAGACTTTAAATTTAATGATAAATCTTTAAAAGAATATGACTCACCATTTAACGAAATAACTAACATAATAAAAGGATATACATTTGTTAATAGTTATGACAATAACGAAGTTACTCTTTATTCAAACGATACATACAATGTACTAATTTGTAATAAAACTAACAAAACTAAAGATATCTATATTGGTAACACTAGCCTTAAATATCAAGCAGATTACTGTAATAACGAAACAAATATCAAAACAATAAGTTATCAAGTTATAAATATTGAAAAATTAGGAGAATACAATTACCTTACTCTAAAATCAAGTAGTGAAATAATAACAATAAAATCAAAAGAAACATACACAAATAATTTACTTGTAAACAATGTGTATAAGTTTACATTTATTAACAATGAACTTACAAATGTAGAATAAGCCATCAAAAAGCACTTGAAAAATAGTGTTTTTTTTGATAAGATTATCTTGTAATAAAGATAGGAAGTGAAATACATGAAAAATAACTCTTTAGTACAAAATAAAGTACAAAAAAAGGG
>OHGK01000986.1_pt1 | contig 16892 bp, 20 predicted proteins | sample 1567671 | NCBI WGS metagenome assembly OHGK01 (sample SAMEA3879577, study PRJEB24766) | human gut metagenome | biome: human-associated habitat; feature: feces | place: USA | collected 1985/1987 | reverse complement strand
TTGCTGCGTAAGTCCCATAGTTTTCTCCTTTTTGAAAATACCCTTGCTGCATCCTGCAATCTGATTCTGTATAGTATATTCCTGCAACTATGTTTGCATATGCGATGTATTGAGCCCAAGAAGTTCTAAATGTTCTGTTATACAATATTATCATCGTACGCAACCGCCGCCCGGGTATTGCCCCCTCGCTTCGCTCGTCGGCAGATTGTCGGGCGCATCCTAAATATGAATCTACGATTCATATGCGCCCTCCGCTCGCCATCCATGGCTCAGTGGCGGCTTGTTTGAACATCGTGTTCAAACATTGCTGTTATTATCCAGAACATTAAGAACTTCTAAGCCTCAAACATATGCATATCCCAAACATAGTTGCAGGAATTACACATACAGAACCAGATTACAATATACTTTTTCGTATTTTCAACTCTTCTTATGCCTTAATTCTATATCTTCCAAATTATTACATATGATAGCACAGGAGATTTGCTGAAACAACGCAAATTCTATGAACTTTTGGTGAATCTTAGGAAACGGCGGTACAGCAAAAATCCGGCAATCGTCGTAATAATATCCGTAACCGGAAACGTCAGCCAGAAGAAGTTTAGCCCGATTCTTGAGAATGCATACCCGAGCGGCACAAATAAAAATACCGTTCTTATCACCGTAAGCATACTGCTTGTAAACGCTTTTCCAACTGCCTGAAAGAACACCGGAAATGTCAATGATGTCACAAGCGGAATAAAGCTCACCGCAATGATACGGAACGCCACCTTCCCGATACGGATCACTTCTGCGTCATGTGAGAATACATGCAGCATCTGCCCCGGCATCAGTTCAAAGCAAAGCACACCAATCATCATCAGGGATACTCCATATATAAGTGCCAATGACAACGTCTTCTTGCAGCGGTCAATCTTCATCGTTGCATAATTGTAGCTTAAGATTGGCACGATACAGGTCTGCATCGCACCGAGCGGAATGAAGAAAAACGCCTGCCATTTGTAATAAAGGCCGAGTACCGTCACCGCCTGATCAGAGAAGGTTGCAAGTACCATATTGAGACCAAATATATAGAACGTGTACGCAGACTGCATCAGGATATTCGGGATTCCCATCTTATAAATCTTGCGGATGTCCGGCAGATATACAGATAACGCCGGTGACTTCCGGAATCCTCTGCGCATGACGATCAGCGCCGCTACGATCTGACCAACGACGGTTGCTGCCGCAGCTCCTGCGATTCCCATCTTCGGCAATCCAAACATACCAAAAATCAAGAGTGGATCGAGTATGATGTTTGTAACTGCACCTGCAATCTGTGCGATCATCGGCGTCTTCATATTGCCGTTTGCCTGCAGAATCTTCGTCCAGATACTCTCCAAAAAAAGTCCAAAAGAAAAGACGCATACAATCCGTCCATACATCACAACCTCTTTGATTACTTCTGCGGAATCCGTCGACATCTTCGCGTATGCGGGCATGAAGAAATAACAGAACACGGCGAATACTGCCCACATAAACAAAGTAAGTGGCGTGCCGATCCCGCCGATCTCGTCCGCCTTTTCATCCTCGGACAAGCCTAAGTAATGCGCCATACACGTATTGATACCAACACCGGTTCCCACCGCAAATGCGATCATCAGAAGCTGGATCGGATAGATGATGGACAGCGCGGTCAGTCCGCTCTCGGAATACCGCCCGACAAAGAAGCTGTCCACAATGTTATAAAGTGCCTGTATCAACTGCGCCAGCATCACGGGCGGTGCCATCTTCCATAATATTTTACTGATTTTCTCTGTGCCAAACAGCTGGCTGTCTTGTTTCATGTTTTACCATTCCTCGCTGTCCCACAAGATTGTGAATGGTCCATCGTTCTCCAACTCGACCTTCATATCTGCGCCAAAGCTTCCGCATTCCACTTTTCCAAATGTCTCCACACATTTTGCCTTGAAATACTCATACATTTCCTCAGCAAAGTCCGGCGCACCCGCCTTCACAAAGCTTGGGCGGTTTCCTTTCTTGCAGTCCGCATATAATGTGAACTGGGATACGACCAGCACTTCTCCGCCTACATCGGTAATTGACAGGTTCGTCTTGCCCTCTTCATCCGCAAAGATCCGCAGGGTGGAAAGCTTCTTCACATAGCGGTCAACCATCTCCTTTGTATCTCCCTCTGCCACACCGAGCAGAAGCAGATAGCCCTTGCCGATGCTTCCGATTGTCTCTCCATCTACTTTTACGGACGCGTGATTAACACGCTGTATTACTATTCTCATGATTCTTCTCCTGTTGTTCTTGTTTTATTTTTCGACAAAAATCAGATATTCTATGTTGTTCTTATCTGTCTCTGTTTCTTGCTAAGCATCCCTATTATACATATGCTTTTTCCTTGTTTCAACTATCTTTTCTCTCTCCATTCTCCAAATTGGGGGAATCTTTCTGTTTTCTGATTTTCTCCCCAATCAGCTTGCTTCTCTCAACCTTCCCATTGGAGGATTTTTCCGTTTCGCCGATTTTCTCCCCAACCTGCTTGCTTCTCTCAGCCTTCCCGTTGGGGGATTTTTCCGTTTCACCGATTTTCTCCCCAACCTGCTTGCTTCCTATCAGCTTCCGATTGGGGAGTTTTTCCCGTTCCTCGATTTTCTCCCCAACCCGCTTGCTTCCTATCAGCTTCCGATTGGGGAGTTTTTCCCATTCCTCCACTTTCTCCCCATCCTGCTTGCTTCCTATCAGCTTCCGATTGGGGAGTTTTTCCCGTTCCTCCACTTTCTCCCCATCCTGCTTGCTTCTCTCAACCTTCCCGTTGGAGTAAATTCTCTATTTTGGAAAAATTCACCCAATTCACGCATATACTTTCTCAGGACATAGTATAAATTTCCAAAAAATCCATAAACTATATGCATATCTGCACGAACCAACTAACCCAAGAAAGGACAAACCAACATGAAATTCAAAACCAACGCCATCCGTTTTCTCTTCATCTCCATCCTCGGAGTGCTGCTGCATTTCACCTATGAATGGTCGGACGACAACCGCATTGTCGGGCTGTTCTCGGCGGTCAACGAATCCACGTGGGAGCATCTGAAGCTGCTCTTCTTCCCGATGCTTCTGCTCACGCTGGTCGAGCTGTTCTTCTTCCATGAAAAAATGCCAGCCAATTACCTCTGGGCGCGTACCCTCGGAATCTTGTCCGGCATGATTTTTATTGTCGCAGTTTTCTATACACTGAATGGTATCCTCGGAACAAACTACGACTGGATCAATATTGCACTATATTTTGCAGGCGTTATCTTCGCCCTCTTCGTGGAAAATGATGTCTACCGAAATGGGAAGGCAGAAAAGCTCATCCTTTCTTCCGCGATTTTGCTCCTCTTAACCGCGGCATTTTTCACCTTTACGGAATATCCGCCACAGCTCGGCATCTTCCAGTAAATAATTTTTCTATCTCAATTGTTTTATTTGTCCATCCTCCATTTCATACACATGATCACATAATGCTTCAATATCTTCCCGGTTATGGCTTGCCAAAAGAATTGTCTTTCCTTTCTGCTTTTCTTTGCAGAAAATTTGACGCATCTCTTCTACCCCCTGTCGATCCAAACCATTCATAGGCTCATCCAATATCAAAACAGCAGGGTCTTCCATAATTGCCTGCGCAATTGCCAGACGTTGCTTCATTCCTAAAGAAAAGTTTTTTACCTTCTTTTTGGATTCCGGATCAAGTCCTACCATCCTCATTATTTCATGCAACAATTCCATGTTCTTTTTATTTCGAATTTCAAACAAATATTTTAAATTATTAATCCCACTTTCACTTTCCAGAAACGCCGGATTTTCAATAATTATCCCTGCATTTTTTATTAGTTCGCCACCAGATTTATATCTTTTTCCATCAATCAAAATCTCTCCGCTATCTTCAAATAATAATCCACATATACATTTAAACAGTACTGTTTTTCCTGATCCATTATGCCCTATAATTCCTGTAATTTCACCATTTGGGCAAACAAGCGAAACATCATTCAATACCTTTTGTTCACCAAAACTTTTTTCCAGATTCTTTACCTCGATCATTATCAAACCTCCATGCCTACGTTTCATTGATCCAATCAAATTCAGTATGCCTGATTCTTCTATATGCCGCAAAAAACGATAAACACATTATGCAGATTATCAAAATCACATATACATATTGTTTCGGATACTGCCAATCCATAAATATTGTTTCTCCGTATACTGATATTCGATACCATGTAAATATCGAAAGAAATGGCAGCCAGCGTTGGGTAAAAAACAGGCCTTCCGATAACCCTAACAAAGACAGCATCAAAACCACTACGATTGACACTGTACGATTGAACCAGATACTTATTGCAAACATCACACATCCTACCATGACCGAAACCAGCCATACCATCAAGAAACAGGTTTCCATTGCCGTGATCGGCTTATAATTCATCAAAATACTCGGTGATACCAGATTCATCAGATTATAGGAATACAAATTGGTTGAATATGCCATTGTATGTATTACTTTTCCCCATTCCATTGTAAAGTTGATTTTGGGAACAAATACAAGTACGCATACAGCAAACGAAATAATTGTAAACATAAACATGGATAGTATCATGGATAGCATTTTCTCCATAAACCACTTTTTTCGTCCCATTCTTGAAATGTAATATAATTCATTCGCATTAAAATAAGGAATATCCGATAACAGATAACATATAATAATTCCGTAAAATGCCGCAAAAAATGTATTACTAAATATATGAGGAACAATCCAGATGCTTACTTTTTCATTCACATCCCCAATTAATTGATCCATTCCCGACGTGACTGCTAACACTAATCCGACTACCATCATTACAGCACTTATGAATCGAAAGGAACGCATTTTTTTAATGCTGTCATAAGCAGCTGTTTTTATTATTTTTTGAACATTCGCCATTCACTTTCTCCTTCCATTCTTATAATTAATACAATAACTGACAATGAATATGTAACAACATATTTGGAAGAAAAATGTTGATGGTTGCTGTCCTGAAAGTGTCATTTCCAACTGATTCACCCCTAATGCCTTCCACGAAATGACTGCACCTCTTTGCCATCCAAGTAATCTTTGCATTAAAATATCCTGTACATACACACATAATAGCGGAAATGTATATGCCGCGATTTTATTGTTCACAAACTCTGACACAAACAACCCAAGCAATGACATAAAGCCTGCCAGTACTGACATATGGAAGATACAAACTGCAAAATACAGACCTGTTCTTCCTTCTTTTAAGTACTGCATATATGCGCGCTCCAAATCCAGTATTTCAAACCACTGTGTTTCATCCGGCATCCCCAATCGGATATAGTTTATTTGTAACGTAATCAAAAAGCCTAATATAAATGTAATCTGTGTCGAAATGAATACAACTAACATCTTCGAAATAATATAATATTCCCGATGATTACTGCGCAGTTCCATTTGAATCCGAAATTTATGACAGTTGTCATCTATATAACTACCAACATATGGTACCGATGCTATCCCCATTGCGATAAACAACAACTGCATCGTATTTACATGATTCATCCACGAAACAACATCCGCTGGCTCATCTTTGTTATAAAGAAGCAGTACACTAATTATAATCACACATATTGGGAATCTCCAATTTCCAAATGCTCGTCGCACATCTATTTTCAAATACCTCAATAGCATAATTTTCCCTCTCATTTATTGCACTATAATTTTTCCTGTTATTGCATTCACACGTAATTCATATTGATACTCCGAATCATTCAATGGTTTTTCATTTATTTGGAACGCCCATACAGGAATCAGTGTTTTTCCATCTTTCATATGGTCTACTATCAGTTCTGCCGAAATCACTTCCCGATCCGCTCCATCCACAATACCTTCAAAATATTCAATCACAGATTGCATAACTGCATCAAAGTTCAATAAAGATTCACTTTCATTCATTGATGTATAATCATACAAGTTTTGTATATAGCAAAAGATAATTCCTTTTTTATTATACATAACTGTGATTTGTGCATTTAAATCCTGTGCACTTTCCTGCCAAAAGGAATTACCCTGAAAATCACGAAGCCCAGAATACACATGATGAAAATAGAACAAATAGGTATCATTTTCTTCCGACCAATCCGTCTTATACTCCTCTTCCTGCTGATTTCCATCCATATCTATATGTTCTTCCTGTTGCTGCAAAATTTCATGATCCAAATAATACGTTTCACATGTAAAATCTTTTTTTAAATCTATGCCACACGAATCCATGATTTCATATATTTCCTGCTTTGCAGCTTCTTCAGAAGCAAACGTAAATTCTTTCGAATCCGTATATTCTGACAAATTATAATCTGAATAAAACCTGTCCGTTTTCAAACATGCATTCAATTCCAGATATTCCAAATCCGTATAGGTACAGGAATCCAATCCCCATGTAAAAAAAGATTCACTGACGCCATCCGACACCGCATTACTTGATATCATTTGTGCCTCCGCATCCAATGTATTGCTACCATCATCCGGCATAAACACTCTGCCTACTTTTTCATAATCCAACGAACATTCCGTCGCGGTTCCATTCTTCCAGCTTACTTCCTGAGGTGTTATTTCTTGTAAATCAATACGTAAATGTTCCGAACTATATCGATACTGTTGCGGGAATGTCTGCGTTTGTATATTATCAGCTTCTGTTTTCCCATTATTATTTCCTGAACAGGAAGTCACCACGCATGTTATAAACAGCATGCACATAACAACCAATTTCTTTTTCATAAAGCCAGTTACCTCCATCATACAAATAAAGCGATTTGAGACGTTTTATTTTGTTCCAAACCGCTTTATATTTCACTCAAAATTTATGGACAATAATTTCCTTTTCCGTGAACATTTGCATAATTCATAGGTGCGGAAGCATATACATAATATTGATGTCCACGTTTTGCTTCTACCAAATCATAATTATGGCTTTTTGTAGTACCCAAAGGATGACCAGGGTACGTCAACGCTGTAGACACCCTTACGTGATCGCTAGAGTATGATGTAAAGTTTAATGATGGACCATTGGTTAATGACGTTAATTTTATATAAAATTTCTGGTCATTATCTCCTTTAGCCTCTTTTCTTGAATAAGGATCCTTTGATGCTACCCCTGAAATATTAGATGCCGTAACATCTAACGAAATATTCCCAGCTCGAGCAACTCCACTTCCCAAACATCCAAATATAGCAAATGCTAATGCTATTTTTGATATTATCTTTCTCATAATTCATTACCTCCTCTACTGTACTTTTCCACTTTTCTTCAATACTTCTTCCAGCCCCTCTGGTTCTTCTGGTTCATACCAGCTTCCACGACAGCATTCCGGTGCAATAGCTGCTACACCAATCGCGAATGCGCATAGCTTTCCACTATACCTGACAAGAAATTCCAGTACTTTTTTCATGCTCTTTTCCCTCCTGTAAATAATTATTTGAGTTCCCTGTTAAACCTATTTTTATCCTATCATACGCACAGATGCTTCTTTCATTTTTTCTGCGAATGGTCAAAAAGTAGGGGTAAAGTGCACGTTACCCCCGATTTTTGACCATTTACAGAAAATTGTATATTACCAATTGTTCTATGTTATGATGCTTATATGGAGGTAAATCGAATGAAAATCACAGAAACACTCAGCGTAAAAATCACGGATATATTTATTGATAATCACGTTTTTCCATCCAGACAGCGAGCAGCTTATATATACTGCTTTGACTTCTGTTTCGACTTATTCCTATATAATCTCAGCCTTCTGATTCTTGGAATCTTTTTCCATCATGGATGGCTGGCACTTGTCTACGTTTTTACAATGTCTCCACTCAAGATGCTTGCCGGAGGCATGCATGCATCTTCGCGCAGCATATGTGATATTATTTCTTATCTCACCTTCTGTATTGGAATAATTGTCACGATCTATCTGCCAGTCCCTGCAATCCAGACATTTCCATCCTTCTGGTGTTTCTGTGTATTGCTGATTGCCATCATCATCCTTGCACCTGTAGATACAAAAAGCCATCGCCTGACTCAAAAGAAGAAACGTCGATTAAAATGCCTGACTGCAATATATTCGATAATTCTACTAAGCTTGTACCTTATATTTTTTAACTTTTTTAGATTTGATTCTATCCAGATTATGTTCTTTTGTGTTATCGTAATATGGATAAACCAATTATTGGGGCGAATCAGCAAAGGGGGTTCTCAATGAAACTGAACATTGCAATCTGTGACGATGACGAAGCAGCAATTGAATATTTAAAATCCTGTATCACACATTTTTATTTTGCGTTTGATGTGGAGGTTTCTATCTCAACATTTACAAACGGAAGAGCATTCTTAGATTCCTATACAGAAAAAGGACAATATCAGTTAATTTTCATGGATGTAGAAATGCCGGAGCTAAACGGTTTGGATACCGCAAGCATCCTGCGTTCCACCATCGACCGTTATGCCTTGCTCGTGTTCGTGAGCAATTATCCGGAATACATGCAAAAAAGCTTTACCGTCCGGGCATTTTACTATCTGACGAAGCCGTACACCACAGAGGATGTCGAAGAAGTACTGCAAAATGCGATAAACGAAATCGAACAAAGTCATACGATCTATTCCATCGTTTCTACCACAGAAGGGGAGATGACGATCTATATTCAGGATCTTCTCTATATTGAGGTTGAAAATAGTGATGCACAGACATTACTATTTCATCTTACGAACCGCACGATCTCTGTACGTGGAACGCTTGCCTACTGGCAGGAAACACTTGCCTCCCGGCACTTTTACAAATGTTATCGCAGTATCCTGCTGAATCTGAAGCATGTACATTATTTTGAGAACAAATATGTACTATTGGATAACGGAGAACGCCTCCCCCTGAGCAGAAATGCCAGACGGGAGCTGCTTTCCATCTACATGAATCACATTGTAGAATTAAATGATTTAGATTAGGGGGAGAACTATGTATTACGCGATTGAAGCACTTACCTATCTCTTTGATATGGTCATAATTATCATCTATATGAACGGCATCTTCCATAAGGAAAACCACCGCACAGCCTATCCACTCTATATTGCGTGCTTTCTTATCATGGAGGTTCTTATCTATGTAAACCAGACTCTGTGCACCGGACTGCCATCCAAGCAATTTACAATAGCCACAAACATGGTTAGTCTGCTTACGACCTTTGCCCTGACCTTCCTATACAGGACGCGCTTGTCAAACCGCATATTTGTATCCATTTCCTTCCAGATTCTTGCTCTGCTTGGTGAAAGCTTTTTCCTGTTTCTGGTGAAAATAATAAACCCGGCAGTTATAGATCTCCCTCTCCGCCAGCTTTCGATCCTCATGAATCTCGGTTCCAAGATCATGCTGTTCCTGTTGATTCTGGTTGTGATTTTCTTCTGGAACCGACACATAAAATATCACGATTATAAATACAACCTGTTATTATTTACGACGCCCGTGCTTTCTCTGGTAATTACCCTTTGTATTCCTGTCCGCAGCAATTACCAGTCAAACAATGCGTACTATATGATCATCGCCTATTTTGCGATTGCCCTGTTAAATATATTGAATTATTGTCTGTTGGATAATTGTTTTAAGATGGAGCAGATCAAGGACGAAAACCTTTCTATGCGCAGACAGATTGATTTTCAGCAGGAAAAATATTTCCAATTGGGAACCGCCTACAAGAAAACCCGCAGCATCGTACACGATATGAAGAACCATTATTTTGCAATCTCCGAGATGCTCAAGCAACAACAGACGGAGCAGTTAGATGCATATCTTCACTCTGCGATCAACGACATAGAAGCGAATTATATCAGTGTCAACAGCGGCAACCTTGTATTGGATGCCTTCATCAGCAGCTTCGAGATGCTCGCAAAAGAGAAGCAATTTGCCTTTTCCCAAAAGATTACATTGCAACCAACTCAGATTCCGGTCTCGGACTATGACCTGTGTACGATCGTCGGAAATATGCTGGATAACGCATCCGAAGCGGTCTGTAAATCCAGAAATCCGAACCGATATGTGCATTTCAATGTATGTATCTCTGAAAATAATACGTTTGTTATACATATGCGCAACACCTGTCTGCCGGAAGACCAAATAAAAAAGTACCCGGATCACCGAATGGATCACGGGTACGGTCTGGCAAATATAAAGATCATCACGGAAAAATATCATGGTTACATGCGGAGTCAATATATCGAGGATTCCTTTGAAACCATGATCGTTATTCCGATTCTTAACAGAAAACGATATTTTTAACGTTCTTCCTTAATCATAAGCAGGCATCCGGCAAGCAGCAGGACACAGGATATCCAGATTGCATGCACGCCGATCTGCATCGAGCAAATTCCTCCGGCACCGGCACCGACTGCAAAGATCAATATGATTCCATAGTAATGCAGTGCCTTGCGAAGTGCCCCCTTCTGGTGCTCCCGGATATAGACGGACAGGCTCTCGGTTCCGCTTCTTAAGTTTCCGATACACATCGTGCTCGCATAGCCATAGCCATTTACCTTCCGGAACGTCTGAACCTGCATCGCACAGGCAAACGACACGAGCATCGTCGCCGCCATGTTGAACTTCTGCGGCATAAAACCAACCGCTAATAAAATCAATATCTCAATCAAAACAACGATCTGCCGCCAGTGGATCTTTCTCGCATTCTTATAAGTATGTCCAATCCGTTCTGCCACGAGTACACCAAATGCAAACGCAAGCACCGGGAACAAGTAGTGCAGCGCGCGCATCCAGTTTCCTTCCATCAGATGCTGGCTCATCAGCACAACATTTCCGGTCTGTGCATTCGAGAATACGCCATTTCGCACATTGTATGTGTACGCATCCTGAAATCCCCCTGACAACGCCAGAATCGCACTTAATAAGAATGTCTCCGACGTCTGAATCTTTGCATGTCTTAATAATGTCTCCATCGTAGTTACCTCTATATATTTCTCTTTTCAAAATATGCAAGTTGTAAACAAATCTTTTGCAACTTCGTTACAGTTATGATACAACTTCGATGCAATAATACACTATACTGCAAGCAGATACAAGAGTGAAATATCTAAACTTACTTCAATCCGCGTTTGTTTTTAAAGGAGGAATGGCGATGACAACCTTAAATATTCGGATTCGTGCTTTGGAACACAATATCGAGATCATCAAATCTCTGGCTGCTGACGCACAGATCATAGCCGTATTAAAGGGGAACGCATACGGCTTGGGGCTGTGCAAATTTGCGACATTCTTACAGGCACGCGGAATCCGACATTTCGCAGTCACGGAGCTTGCGGATGCCATCGAACTTCGAGAGAAAGGAATCTTCGGGGAGATTCTGCTTCTGACACCACTTTATCATCCAGAAGATATTACACGCGCAATCAAACACGACATCACACTCAGTATCACAAGCGTTTCATGCGGGCAGATCTTGGAGGATACTGCCGCACGCTTAAATCATTTTTGCGCCCATGCGCATCTGTGCATCGATACAGGCTTTGGGCGTTATGGTTTCTTATGCAGCAAAACCTCGCAGATTGGCGACATCATCAACACTGTACATGCCATGACGCACGTGCAGGTCACAGGAATCTATTCCCATTTCTACGCCGCATGTTGCAAGAATGAGCGATTTGTCAAAAAGCAGTTTGAGGATTTTAACAACCTTTGCACTACTCTGACGGACGCAGGGATTCCACTTGGGATACGTCATATCTCCTCCTCTTCCTCCCTCGTCCGTTTTCCGTATATGAATCTGGATGCGGTTCGTATCGGTTCCGCATTTCTCGGTCGTCTCGCTGTTTCCAATTCCTGTGGATTTGAAAATGTCTGCGACCTGACAGCAAGTGTGGACGACGTATATGAGCTTCCTGCCGGACACAATATCGGCTACGGCAAAACCTGCCGTCTGACCAAAGCTTCTACAACGGCTGTCGTATCGGCTGGATATTTTCACGGACTTGGTATGACACGCGAGACTGCTCCGAAACATCCCTCGCCGCTTCGTCTGCTTCGCCTGTGCAAGCATGCCTGCTTCCAGAAAAAACAAACGGCAGAGTTTGAAGGTCAAACCCTGCCAGTTCTTGGTCAGATCAGTATGAATTCATGTATCTTAGATGTGTCCAAAGCTCCCGTCTCTATCGGGGACTCTGTGACATTCCGGATCAATCCGCTCTTTGTGAATTCCGCAGTTCCACGAGTGTACTGCTAGATTATATAGAAAGATCAATCGGTCCATCAAATTTATTGATCTTCACACCATTTACAAGTAAGTCATCGCTGATTTCGATAACGATGCAATTTTTTCCGTCAATCTTTCGTACCTCAATTGCATCCGTCTGTTCTACCGGGAGGGATACCTCCGTCTTGCCGGACTTGATCTTCAGCTTATTGCTTCCCTCGAACACATTGCTTAACAGCACTTTTCCATTCTCTTCGGTTGCCTCATCGAAGGTCTTCGTGAACGCCTGAATCTCCTCTTCTTCAAATCCGCTTTCCTCTAAGATACGTGCCGTTTCTTTCTTATCAACCACAACTTCCTCTGGGCTGTCCTTTAACTCCATCTCATGCTCCCGCATGTTCGAGTAGATTGCCTTCGCCTTATCAAATGTCATCTCCTCCACGGCTTCGATCGCATTGATAAACATCTCGTTCTGCTTACCGGCGGTCGCCGGAATCTCACAGCCAAACACATCCATAAGCAGACTGTCATTTAACTCAGATGGTTTCTTCGTATAGTAAAGTGCTGCGTGCACATCACTCATCCGCTCGTTGAATGCCGGGAATAAAAATCCGTTCATTGGCATCTCGACCATCATATTCCGCATCGCATTCTCCAGACTGTTATCGACCGGGTTGTACATCAGACCTGCCTTCGATGGTTTGAGTGGACAAAGTAATGTCAGGTTGAACTTGTACACGACATCGGATGCATCCTCCATCTCGATTCCGTCCGCGGTCTTTCCCGGTACATCGTAGACACCATACACAAGCATAATATAATAATTATCCACATATGCATACGAATCGCGGATCTTCTCAAAATATGCCTGCAGCACCTGTGGCTCTTTCAGCTCGCTGTTTAACACCTGCATGAGTGTATCACGATTTGGTACAGCCACTCCATTTTCTGTACGAAACACAAGATTCAGCAGATTCTTACCGATCCGTCCGGACAATCCCTTCTTGATCAGATCAAAGTATTTGTGCTGTTCTTCCTCCTGCAAAACAAGGAATTTGCCTTGCTCCAAAATATGCATCTCTTTATTCGCATCGACATAGCATCCGGCAAGCCCGTGAATGCAGCAGTCGTTCTTCGTCATAATCTTCTTGATCTCAGTTACTTCGTTCTGTATCATGTTCTATCTCCTAACTCTGATTTGTTCTTCATCCAAGTTAAACCACAATGGGCAGTTTTCACCACATACCAAAAGAAAAGGCACTGCCAAATCACGAGCAGTGCCTTTTTCTTTCGCAACTTTACACTGATTCTACTTTAATTTAATAATGATAGCATAAAATCACCGGAATTTATACCATATATTTACTTTATTTCACAAAATCCGTTATATTTCGAGCCACATAGACACCGCTGGCAGATGCATGTGACAACGAATGCGTGATTCCACTGCCATCTCCGATAATATATAGTCCCTTATGACGTGTCTCCAGTTTCTCATCCACATCAACTTCCATATTGTAGAATTTGACTTCCACTCCATAGAGCAGTGTGTCCTCGTTTGCTGTGCCAGGTGCAATCTTGTCAAGCGCATAGAGCATCTCGATAATGCCATCTAAGATACGCTTTGGAAGCACCAGACTCAGGTCTCCCGGTGTTGCATTGAGCGTCGGTGTGATAAACGCCTCATCAATCCGGCTCTGTGTCGAGCGCCTGCCTCGGATCAGATCGCCAAACCGTTGTACGATAACACCGCCACCAAGCATGTTGCTAAGTCTGGCAATACTCTCACCATACCCATTTGAATCCTTGAATGGCTCTGAAAAATGCTTTGCCACAAGCAATGCAAAATTTGTATTCTCCGTCTGCTTCTCCGGATCTTCATAGCTGTGACCATTTACAGTGATGATGCCATTTGTATTTTCATTTACAACAGCCCCCTTTGGATTCATACAGAAGGTACGCACGCGGTCGCCGTATTTCTCAGTCCGGTACACAATCTTGCTCTCGTAAAGTTCATCGGTCAGATGCGCAAATACAACTGCTGGAAGCTCCACGCGCACACCAATATCCACACGATTTGATTTCGTTGGAATCTCCAGATCATCGCAAATCTTCTCCATCCATTTGCTTCCGCTTCGTCCAACCGATATGATGCAATTCTCACATGTATAGGATGCATCCTTGCAGACAACCGTGTAGCCGCCCGCCGCTTCTGCGACAACCGAATTCACTGGTGTATCGAAGAAAAACTCCACCTTATCCTTCAGATATGCATACAGATTTCCAAGCACGACATAGTTGATATCCGTCCCCAGATGACGTACAGATGCATCAAGCAGATGCAGATCATTCTGAATGCATACCGTCTTGAACCGTGTACCCGCCGTCGAATAGAGCTTCGTGCCCTCGCCGCCGTAGGCCATTTTGATCTCGTCGACATAGTGCATGAGGTCGAGCGCCTGCTTTTTGCCGATGTACTCGTGCAGCGTGCCGCCGAAGTCGTTGGTGATGTTGTATTTGCCGTCGGAAAATGCGCCCGCGCCGCCGAAACCGCTCATGATCGAGCAGCTCTTGCAGCGGATGCAGGATTTGACCTTGTCGCCGTCGATGGGGCAATGCCGTTTGTCCAATGCATGTCCTGCTTCAAACACAGCAATCTTTAAATCTGGATTTTTCTGTACCAGTTCATACGCAGAGAAAATACCGCCCGGTCCTGCACCAATTACAATCACATCATACTTCATAAATAACCTCCCAAAATCAAAACATAAAAAAAGACCACGAAACAATTGTTTTCGTAGTCAACTCTTTACGGTAGCTGGTAGAAACGTTCAACCATATTATGAACATATACGCCTATTTGATTCATAGATTTAATTTATTCTATCATAATAAATAGGAATACACAATCGTTTTTTCTCTCTTTTTATAGCCTCTTTATAAATTTTTTCCTGCAATTCGCGAAATTTAATTCTTGACAAATATCGATAAAACTGTATAATAGTACATGTGTCTTGCGGACACACCCAATTATAGGGGATTGGTCAAATGGTATGATAGGGGTCTCCAAAACCTTTGGCGGGAGTTCGATTCTCTCATCCCCTGCTTGTGAAAAAACCTTGAAACATTGTGTTTCAAGGTTTTTTGTTTATAACTTTTTACTGCATGCATCCAGAACATCAATCAGTTAGTTCAGTTTTCCATCATCCCCACGTTTCGCTGTGTCCAGATAGCGTGTTGAATTGAATGCACGCATTGTATTGTGTATTGAGCTACTGCATATCATAAAACTTCATCGTCTCCCGGTCACGATATTCATGTTTCTCATAGTATCCGATTAATTTCTGCGCACTGTCCCGCAAAGCCACCATGTATACATCCTTGTTCTGCTTTGCATTGTAACTGGTATATACAATATTGTGACTTACATCTGCTGCAAACCAATCAACCACCTGTTGAATCCGCTTGTTCGATTCCGGATTGTGACAGGCAAGCAGACTTTTCCCTATGAGTGCCTCGCCACCGCGCTTTGCATAATTTTTAATTGCTGCAGGGTTCATGTAAATAATTTCATGCTGTAGGTTACAGATCACAACCGATACCCGTTCCTGGTCTACAATACTTTTGAAATATTCATTCATGCGTTGTATACCTCCACCTCTGCCTGAATCTCATCCTCGGTTGCAGCCATCGCCTGTAACGTCATCGTCAGAAGCTTCTCTAACTCCCAGCCAAGCTGCTTGGCACCGCGCTCGATCACCTCTCGCGAACATCCTGCTGCAAATCCCTTACTCTTATATTTTTTCTTCAGAGATTTCAATTCCATATCCTTTGTACTCTTCGACGGACGCATCAGCGCGGCCGCCCAAATCAGCCCGGTCAACTCATCGGCTGCAAAAAGCACTTTTTCCATCTCATGTTCTGGCTTCACATCGATCGTCTCACCACATTCAACCGTGATTCCATAACCATGCGAACATACACCATGAATGATATCCTCAGACACACCGCCCTCGCGCAGCAGCTCCGGTGCCTTCAGACAATGCTCTGCCGGATACAATTCAAAATCAATATCGTGCAGCAATCCAACGATGCCCCAATACTCAGCGTCATCGCCATAGCCAAGCTCGTTCGCATACCATTTCATAACCGCTTCCACCGTCAGCGCATGCTGGATGTGAAATGGATCCTTGTTGTACTTCTTCAATAATTCAAATGCGTCTTCTCTTGCAATGTGATTCATGTCTATTCCTCTTTTCTGTCTTTTATAATTTAATGAACCATGCCGGAATTGCTTGTATATGATTCGTTCAATTCCCGCAATTCTTTCTCGCCGTTGATATATGGCTCGTAAAACGCATCTACGGAACCGCCGCCTAAGTTATCACAGCCATTGCAGAAATCACAGACACCGCCACATTGGTTCAGTCCCTCCTGCACGATCCGGATTCGTTCCTCCCGCGTCGTATCTTTGATAAGTATACTTTTCATTCCAAGGCTCCTCCTTTCAACACCAGCTTCTCGAATGATTCTGCAAATCTTACATCATCTTCCTCGGTTCTTTTCCTCGGACCTTTCATATGATTCTTCCCGGAACTCCGCCTTGCTTTCTTGTTCAAATGCCGTTCCATCA
>OHGK01000974.1_pt1 | contig 17020 bp, 17 predicted proteins | sample 1567671 | NCBI WGS metagenome assembly OHGK01 (sample SAMEA3879577, study PRJEB24766) | human gut metagenome | biome: human-associated habitat; feature: feces | place: USA | collected 1985/1987 | reverse complement strand
CGGGCTGGGCAGCGGCGTGAAGGCCAACATCCTCTCCACGCTGACCTCCACCATCCTCTCCACGCTAATGTCCCGGCGGCTCCCGGTAGACGAATGTATCGAAACCGTCGCCTCTACGCTCCCCATGTGCAAGGAGCGCAGGCTTGCGTATTCCACCTTCACTATGGCGCAGATCGAGGGCGCGCAGGCACGCCTGGTGCAGTACGACAACCCGCGCGCGATCCTGCTGCGCAACGGCAAAAACGTAGACTATGGCACGACGGTGCGCTTTATCGGGGAAAAGGAGATCCACGAAAGCACGCTGCGCCTGCGCGAGAACGACCTGCTCGTGCTGATGACAGATGGCGTCACGAACGCGGGCATCGGCAAGGTGATGCAGGACGGCTGGGCGCGCAAAGACGTGATCGAATGCCTGGAGCGCTGGTATACGCCGGAGCTTTCGCCGCAGCACCTTGCAGCGATGCTCGTGAACGCTGCGCTCTCGCTCTGCCTGGATTCCCCGGACGACGACATTACGGCGCTCGTGTGCAAGGTACGCGCGCGGCAGGCTGTGAACGTGATCATCGGCCCACCTGCCGACCCGAAGGACGATGCGCGCGTGCTCAAGCTCTTCTTCGCCAAAGAAGGGCAGCATGTGGTCTGCGGCGGCACCACGGCGCATACCGTAAGCCGCTACTTGAACAAACCGATCGTACCCATCCCGGACAGCGGCACGGATACCGCCCCCGCGATCGCTTCGATCGAAGGCGTAGACCTGGTTACGGAAGGGGTTGTCACGCTCCAACAGGTGGCGGAACTCGCGGAAAAGTATGCTTCGGACAACCGCGTTTCCCTTTCCATCAGCGAAAAGGCGGACGGTGTTTCCCTGCTCGCCAGCCTGCTTTTCGAGCAGGCAACGGACATTACGATCTTCCAGGGGCAGGCTGTAAACGAGGCACACGACGGCCTGGACATCGGCTTTGATTCCAAAGCCGCACTCATCAAGCGCCTCACCAAGAGCCTCACCGAAATGGGGAAAAACGTAAAAGTCAGCAAATGCTAAATTATTTTTCCAGTTTTTATAAAATAAAAGCCTCCGATTTTGTTCGGAGGCTTTTGTTTCCGCCTTTTAAGCGTTCTCGCCCCGCACCGCCTCAAGCGCCATGCGCGCCGCGCCTTCTGCGGCGGAAGTTTTCAGAATGAAAATATTTAATTCCGGATACTGCGCTTTCAGCCGCGTCGTCACGCCGTCCGCCACACAGGAAATGTTTTTGAGCACGCCGCCGGAAAGCGCAAGGCGGTTTTTGGTAAGCTCCAGCCGCTTTACAACCGTAGCAGCGAGCAGGCAAAGCTCGTCCACCGCCTTTTCCAGAATGACGCAGGCCGCTGCGTCGCCGCAGCCAACGGCTTCTGGCAGGAGCTGCGCATAGGCGGCAACGTTGCCCCGCTTGTCCCCCGGGGTATAAAGCGCGCGGATCAGTTCATCCAGGCTGTGTGAGCCGAGCTGCGCAAGCACAAGCTCCGTGAGCACCGTTGGGCGGGCGCGGCCATCCTGCGCGCGTACCACGGCCGAAAGGATGTCACGGCCGATCGCATAGCCGCTGCCTTCGTCGTCGATCTTATATCCTCTGCCGCCGGCGCGCGCGGTTGCGCCGCTCGCATTGCGGCCAAAGCAGATGGAGCCCGTGCCGGAAATCAGCACCGCGCCCGGGCCCGCACCATGCGCCGCATAGAGCGCGGCGGCCTGGTCCCCCGCAAGCATATAAGCGCCGCCGTATCCCTCCGCGCGGATCATCCGTTCCAATGCGCAGCGCACCTCCGGGTTGCTGAGCCCGGCACAGCCCACGCAGAGCATACGGCATTCGCCGTCCTGCGCAAGCACGCTCCCGACAACGCCGCGTATGCTTTGCGCCACTTCCTCCTGCGGCCTGCTGTTCATGTTCAGCGAGCCGAACAGGCTTGTGCTGATGGGGTTCCCATCAAGGTCCATCAGCATGCATTCCGTCTTGGTCCCGCCGCCGTCTACGCCCGCAACAAATTCCATCGGTTCAGCCCTTTCGTTCCGCCCGCAAAAGCTCCAGCGCGCGATCCACACGCATGTCCGCGGCAAGCAGCGCGGCTTCCGCCTCCGCCTCCGCAACGCCCGCCGTCTCGCACAGGATGCGCACCGCACGGCCGCGCAGCTTTTCGTTCGTCGCCGCGAGGCTCGTCATAACGCCGCCCTTGGCATAGCCCAGGCGCACCATTGCAGCGGTCGAGATCATGTTGAGTACGAGTTTCTGCGCTGTGCCGGATTTCATGCGCGTGGAACCCGCGATCACCTCCGGCCCGACGATGGGTGCGATACATACGCCTACGCACGCGCCAAGCTGCGTGCCCGCGTTGTTCACAATCGCCGCCGTCGCGGCGCCAAGCTCCTTCGCGCGCGCAACCGCGCCGATCACATAGCGCGCGGAGCCGCTCGCACTGATGCCGACCACAAGGTCATGCGCGCCTACGCCCTGCGCGTCCATCAAGGCCGCGCCTGCCTCCGGGTCGTCCTCCGCGCCCTCCACAGCGTTGCGCAAAGCAATATCGCCGCCCGCGATAAAGCCCTGCACCATCGTAGGCGGCACGCCATAGGTGGGCGGACACTCGCTTGCGTCCAGCACGCCAAGACGGCCGGAGGTACCTGCGCCAACGTAAATTACGCGGCCGCCCTGCGTCAGCGCGACTACCGCAAGCTCCACCGCCGCCGCGATGCGCGGCAGCTCCTGCTCCACGGCGAGCGGAACCAGCCTGTCCTCTTCATTGATGAGGCGCAGCAGCGCGGGCGTATCGGCCAAATCAATCGCCCCAGTGCGTGGGTTCTTCGCTTCTGTCGTCAACATTAATCCGGCACCCCATCCCCATCTACGTCTACGAACTGCGGCGGCGGTGGCGGCATATCTCCAGGTTCATGGTCGCAGCCGTCATGGCGCATGCCCGCGCTGGCCGTGCCATAAATCTCCTTGCCGAGAAGCCCTTTCTGCGTGCGCTCCCGCTCCACGATGTTGGAAAGGAACCTGCGCACCTTTTCCGGGTGCTTGATGCTTTGCAGTTCTACCGTGTGGTGGCTCTGATCCGCGCTGAAGAGGGTCACGGTCCCCACGCCAAAGATCTTCTGCCCCAGTGTGCGTACCATCTTGATATCAAGAATGCGGTAAAGCAGGATCTCATCCGTCTCCGTGCGGAAAAAGCCCCTGCGCAGGATAAAGCGGTCGTTGGTGATCTCGTACACGGTAAAGCTCAGCGGCATGCCGAGGATCCGCTTTCTGTCGTGCCACAGCACGGCGTCCTTTTCGGATTCAACCGCCTGGTTGACGTTCTTCTTTGCCATATGCGCCTGCTCTCCTTTGTTTCACATTTCGGGTTTATTGCTCCGGTTTTCGTCCAACATTTCGGTTTTTATTCTACCATATGCCGCCGCTGAATTCCACCGGCACGGCCATGTCATCCGCCCAAGGGATCAAAATTGATCCCGGCGCGGCGCGCCTGCGCATGCTGGAAGCGCCGCTCGATGCGGTAATGCCTGCCATCCTTCCAGAAGTTCGCGCCCGTCTGCTTAAAGCGGAACGGCACGCCCGCTTCGACGCATTGCGCGCGCAGCGCAAGCATCCAGGCGTAATCGCAGGGGCGCGCCTCGTTCCCGGATTCGCCGCCTGCGATCACCTGCTCCACCCATGGCCCCAGATGTGCCCGAAGGTCGAGCCGCTCCAGCAGCGGCTCGCAGGCGAGGAATTTATGCCGGGCCGGCGCGCTCTGGAAAATCGGGAGCCGGTAGTCCGCCATCTCCTGGTTTTCCACCGTGCAGCCGATGATGACGTTCGGGTATCCCTCCCCCCAATCCGGCGGGAGCGTCTGCGCAAGCCGGTCGATGCGCTTGGTAATGAACAGGAACCTAAGATCCGCCCGTTCCCGCATCATCGCCCAGGCTTCCGGCCGCCATGCGTCCGCATCCGCCAGGAGGAAATCCGACGTGAAGCAAGTATACACCATCGTCCCGGGCGCGAGCTTGTATCCGCCGCCGCGCGCATGGCGCAGGGGTAGCGAAAAGTCGCCCGTCTTTTTCACGATGGACGCATCCCGCTCATGCCGCGCATCTATGCGGTATACATAACAATTCTGGCAGCCGGGTGAAAGCTTATGGCAGCCATGCCACGGGTTCCAACCAGCCTCCAATGCGTTCCGCCCTTTCATAGCCGTTTTACCATATACCGGTTTACAGTTTTGCGTTTTTCCTCATTTTTCCTATAAAAACCGCGTTATTCGCGCGGCCCGATCCCAAGCGCATCCATCTCACGCCGCATGCCGTGGATCACGAGCTCCATCACGTCCGCAAGCTCCATGCCGAGCATCGCGCAGCCCTGTTCAATGACTGCCCGGTCGCATTTTGCAGCGAAGCGCTTGTCCTTGAACTTCTTTTTGAGGCTCTTCACCTCAAGGTCGGAAATACCCGTTGGGCGCATCAGAGACGCAGCTTGGACGATGCCGGTCAGCTCGTCCACGGTGAAGAGGCTCTTTTCAAGCTCCGTCTGCGGTTCCACATCGCTGCAAAGGCCATAGCCATGCGAGAGGATCGCGCGGATGTCCGCCTCGTCCACGCCCTCGGGCGCGAGCAATTCACGGGTATGCTGCAAATGCTCCTCTGGGAACTTCTCATAATCCACATCGTGCAGGTAGCCGACCGCCTCCCAATAAGCGCGGTCCGCGGCAAAATGCTCGGCCATCGCGCCCATCGCGGCGGAAACCGCAAGCGCGTGCGTCAACAGGTGCGGTTCCTGAACATGCTTCGCAAGGATCGCCTTCGCCTGCTCCATCGTAAGCTGTGCCATCTCTTTTGCTCCTCGTTTCTCATGGATATTTATTTTGTATATTATACTTCGGATCGCGCCGCCGCTCAACCGTCTCCCGGCATCTTTATAGCCCTGCATGCGCCGTCCGTGGCCTCGATGAGCTCCGATACGGTCACAAAGCGGAACCCTTTTGCAATGAGCGCCGGGATGATCGCATCCATTGCCTCTGCGGTAGAGGATTGCTGGTCGTGCATGAGGATGACGCTGCCATCCTCCGCCGCCTTCACCACGGCGTCCGCAAGTTCGCCTGTGTTGCGCGGCTTCCAATCGTTGGTATCAACCGTCCAGAGCACGAGCGGGTACGGCACGTTTCGCCGGACGGTATCATTATAAAAGCCATAGGGCGGGCGCACGATTGCCGCCGGGTGGCCGAGCACTCGCTCGAACTCCGCGTTCGTCTTGTCGATCTCCTCCGTGCACTGGGCTGTGGAAAGCCGCGTCAGATCCGCATGGCTGAAGGTATGGTTTCCGATCTCGCAGCCGAGCGCTTCCGGCGCATAATCCCCTTTGCAGTAGCGTTCCGCAAACCGGCGGATCAGCGTCTCCTGCGTCCAGATCAGCTCCGCTTCGCTCCAGGGATTCCGCCTGTCGAGAACCCCTCCCCCGAACAGCTGCTTAAAGGTCTCTTCCTGAAGAAGGCTGCGGAATGCCTCCCGGCTTGCTGGATCCGGCATACATTCGAGCGCCTGCCCGAGGAACGCAGGGACGCTCCCGGCCTGCGGCAGGTTCTGCACCCGCCGGCCTTCCCGGCGCAGCGTCCACAGGCCGAACACCGCTGCGATGGCGGTCGGGAGCATCTCGATCGGGTTCATCCGTTTCTCCCGCGCCTCGTTCAAAATCTGCTGCGCGAGCGCCGTGTTGTTCTGCATCGTTTTCTCCTTGTAATCCGATTACTCTTCTTGTGAAATGAGTATAGCAGATATATATTCGCGCGTCAACCAAATAATTTAATTACTCTCAAAGAATAAGCGCTTTCAATCTCAGTCTGGCAGCGTATCCCGTTAAAATCCCCTCTTGACTTGAAGTCAACTCTAAGGTGTACCGTTAGTTTATCCAAAGGTCATTAACCATATATGTATTTAAGAAGGAGAACTAGCATGATTTACAAGGCTTTTCAGGATCTGAAGCTGTCCGCCCTCGGCATGGGCGCCATGCGCCTGCCCGTTTTGGAAAGTGACTACAGCAAGGTAGACGAAGCCGAAACGGCAAAGATGGTGGCCTATGCGATGGAGCATGGGGTCAATTACTACGACACCGCCTGGGGCTACCACGGCGGGCAATCCGAAGTTGCGCTGGGAAAGGCGCTGCGCCAACATCCGCGGGAGCGCTTTTACCTTGCGGATAAATTCCCGGGATATGACCTTTCCAACATGGGCAAAGTGGAGGAGATCTTCGAAGCCCAACTCAAGCGGTGCGGCGTTTCCTACTTTGATTTCTATCTGTTCCACAATGTCTGCGAGATGAACATCGACGCGTATCTCAACGATGAAAAATACGGCATCTTTACCTACCTCATGGCACAGAAAAAAGCGGGGCGCATCCGCCACCTCGGCTTTTCTGCGCACGGGAGTTATGCCGTGATGCAGCGCTTCCTTGCCGCGTATGGCAGCGCCATGGAGTTCTGCCAGATCCAGCTCAATTACCTGGATTGGACGTTCCAGGACGCCAAGGCGAAAGTGGAACTTCTTGGGGAATACCGCATCCCCGTCTGGGTGATGGAGCCGCTACGCGGCGGCAGGCTCGCAACGCTCTCTGCGGAGGACGCGGCCGCGCTCAAGGCGCTGCGCCCGGAGGAAGGGATCCCCGCCTGGGCGTTCCGCTTCCTGCAAACCATCCCAAGCGTCGTCGTGACGCTTTCCGGCATGTCCAACATGGCGCAGCTGATGGAGAATATCCGCACCTTTGAGAAGGATAAGCCGCTTGATGCGCAGGAATCTGCCGCGTTGCAGGCCATCGCCGGGCGCATGGTGGGCCAGCACGCGCTTCCCTGCACAGCCTGCCGCTATTGCACAAGCCATTGCCCGCAGGGGCTCGACATCCCCGCGTTGATCGCACTTTACAACGAGCACAGCTTCACGGGCGGCGGCTTTCTCGCGCCGATGGCGCTCTCTGCCCTGCCGCCGGAAAAGCGGCCCGGCGCCTGCATCGGCTGCCGCAGCTGCGAGGCCGTCTGCCCGCAGCAGATCAAAATTTCGGAAGTGATGGCCGACTTTGCGAAAAAGCTAAAAGCGTAAACCACAAGGATTTCAGGAGGGAAAGAGAATGGGTATCATGCAATATCGCAAGCTCCCCCATGGGGAGGAGCGGATCAGCGTCATCGGCCTTGGGATGGGGTCCATCCACGAAGGCAGCGAGGCGGAGATTGAAAACACGGTGAACCTCGCCATCGAAAACGGCGTGAACTTTTTTGATATGGCGGCGTCCGAGGGCAAGCCGTATGCCTGCTATGCGCGCGCGTTCGCAGGCCGCCGGGAAAACCTGTATCTGCAAATGCACTTCGGCGCGGTATACGAAGGCGGCAAATACGGTTGGACGCGGGATCTCGCGAAGATCAAGCGCAATTTTGAGGAACAGCGCAAGACCCTCAATACCAGCTATGCGGACATGGGCTTCCTACACTGCATTGATGAGGCGGACGATTACGATACCGTCCTTTCCAACGGTATTTGGGATTACATGAAGGGCCTCCATGCGGACGGTATGATCCGCCACCTCGGCCTTTCCACCCACGATCCGGACATCCTCCGCCGCTTCCTCGACATGGGCTGCATCGACATGGTGATGTTCAGCATCAACCCGGCCTACGATTACTCCACCGGCACGTACGGCATCGGCACCATGGCCGATCGGGGCCAGCTCTACCGGGATTGCGAGAAGGAAGGCGTCGGCATCTCCGTGATGAAGCCCTTCGGCGGCGGCCAACTGCTCGACGCAAAGACTTCCCCGTTCAAGCAGGCGCTCACGAAGGCGCAGTGCATCCAGTATGCGCTCGACCGCCCCGCCGTGCTCACGGTGCTGCCCGGTGTCCGCAACAGCGCGGACTTGAAGGCTGTGCTCGCTTACCTCGACGCAAGCCCCGCCGAGCGGGATTATTCCGCCATCGGCGCGTTCACGCCGCAGAACGCGGACGGCATCTGCGTCTACTGCAACCACTGCCAACCCTGCCCGGCGGGCCTCAACGTGGGGCTCATCAACAAGTATTACGACCTTGCCCTCGCCGGGGACGAGCTTGCCAAAGGACACTACGAAAAGCTTTCCCTGAAGGCTTCAGACTGCCTCAAGTGCGGCCACTGCGAATCCCGCTGCCCCTTCCACGTAAAACAGGAGGCACGGATGGAAGAAATCGCCGCATATTTCGGCGCATAGTACGAAAGGCAACCTGCATGAGCCGGGAAAATTCCTGGCTCATTTTCATTTCACAGCCCCGGAATCCGCCCCCTGCTATCATCCGAAAGGGAAATATAGTATAATAGCAAAAATGGAAAACAGCACAAACCAAAGGAGGCAACCTGCATGAACGAAGTCTGGTCCCGCTATGTGCAGACGACCGAGGAGCTCTACCAAAGCCGGAGCCTGCGCTTTCACGGCGGCAACAAGGAGCTCTGGCTCCGGGCGATCGGCGCGAAGCCTGGGGACCGCGTCCTGGAAGTGGGCTGCGCGGGCGGCGCGTTCTGCCACAGGCTGCTGCAATATGTGCCCGGCCTTCATGTGACGGGCCTCGATTCCGACGCGGGCCACATCGCCTTCGCCCGGGAAAAGACGCGCGAACTCGGCCTTTCCTGCGAATTTATAATTGGCGACGCGACAGCCATGCCTTTTGCGGACGGCGCGTTTGACGTGTGCTTTTCCCACACCGTCGCGGAGCATATCCCGCACGCACCGTTTTTTGGGGAACAGTTCCGGGTGCTCCGGCCGGGCGGACGGATCGCTGTGCTTTCCGTGCGCACGCGGCTCGGCCTGAAAGCGAACGAAACGCCCGCAAGCGCGGAGGAACAGGCGCTCATGGAAAAGGCATGGCGCGGTGCGGAGGGCTTCCCAGGGACCGAAAACGTCGGCGCGTTCGAGATGAGCGAACAGGAGTATCCGCGGGAGCTGGAAAAAGCGGGCTTCCGCCAGGTGAGCGCCGATCTGTTCACGGTGATGGAATATGCGCCGGACAATGCCTCCGTCCCGGATACGCTCGCATATGAGCAGATCGAAGCCCGGCGGCTTTCCACCCTTGCTTCCATGCAGAAAGCGCTGAACATGACGCCCGGCGCGCTGAGCGGCGCGGAACAGGCCGAGCTGACTCGGCTGATCCACGCGCGCTTTGACAGGCGCATCGCCCAATACCGCGCGGGCGAGCGGCTGTGGGATTTCTCCTCCACCACGGTACTAGTTGCGGAAGGAGCAAAACCATGCTGAACATTACGCTCAAGAAAACGCTGCAAGGAGAGATCCTCGACGTCGGCGGTGGCGGCGAGGGCGTGATCGGCCGGATCTACCAGGCGCAGGTTACGGTCATCGACAACCGGCAGGATGAGCTGGACGAAGCGCCCAGCGGGTTCCGCAAGCTCTTGATGGACGCCCGCGCGCTGGCATTTCCGGCCGCGTCCTTCGACCATGTCACCGCGTTTTACGCGCTGATGTATATGCCAAAGGAAGCGCAGGCGCAGGCCGTCGCGGAAGCGGCGCGCGTTCTCAAGCCCGGCGGGACGTTCCACATCTGGGACGCAAACATAGCCTCCGCCAGCCCGGAACCTTTCCTGGCCGAGCTTGCGGTCAACGCGAACGGAGAAGCCATCCGCGTCACATATGGGATCGTCAGGGAACACGCCCGGCAGGATGCGGCGCATTTCATCGCTCTATGCGCTTCGGCGGGGCTGTGCCTTTCGGAACGGGAGGACGCAGAGGAAGGGTTTTACCTTCGCTTCACAAAGCAGGAAGAAGATAAGGAGCTGCCCCGATGAACCTCACCCCTATGCTCCAAAGCATGGACGCCTGGGAAACCTACCTTTGCGCGCCGGAAGGCGCAGCCACCCTTCGCTTTTTATATGGGGAGGATCACGCTACGCAGGCAGCGCGTTACCGCCGCGCGCTGCGTGGCTTTGCTCGGCGCTTCGGCGAACACCCTGTGACGCTCCTGAGCGCGCCCGGCCGCACGGAGCTTTGCGGAAACCACACGGACCATCAGCATGGCCGCGTGCTCGCCGCTGCGGTTTCGCTCGATCTCATCGCCGCCGCGCGTCCCAACGGGACGGACGTTATGCGCCTTTTCTCCGAGGGCTATGGGGAATCCTCCGCCACGCTTTCAGGCCTAGCGCCTGTCCCTGAGGAAGGCGGCACGACCGCCGCGCTTCTGCGCGGCGTTGCGGCGGCGCTTTTGCGCGCCGGTTACCAGGCCTGTGGGTTCGATGCGTTCGTCCTTTCCGACGTGCCGCAAGGCAGCGGGCTTTCTTCGTCTGCTGCGCTGGAGGTGCTGCTCGGCACGGTTCATAACGCGCTGTGCAACGCGGGCACGATCCCCGCGATGGCGCTCGCCCGGGCGGGGCAGGCCGCCGAAAACGAATATTTCGGCAAGCCCTGCGGGCTGATGGATCAGGCGGCTTCCGCGCTCGGCGGCGCGCATTTGATCGACTTTGCAGATCCGGAGCGGCCGGAGGTGCGCAGGGTTCCCTGCGATTTTTCCACGCACGGATATAACCTCTTCATCGTCAACGCGGGCGGGAGCCATGCGGATCTCACGCAGGAATATACCGCTATCCCCGCGGAGATGCGGGCAGTCGCGCAATGTTTCGGCAAAGAAGTCCTGCGTGAAGTGGACCCCGCCGCATTCCACGCGCAGCTTCCCGCACTGCGCGGGAGGCTCCATGACCGCGCGCTTCTGCGCGCGATGCACTTCTTCGCGGAAAACGAACGCGTGCTGCAAATGGCCGAAGCGCTCACAGTTGGGAACATGCCCGCCTGCTGCGCGCGGATGCGGGAATCCGGCGCGTCCTCCATGGCCCTGCTGCAAAACATCTATCCCCTATCCTCCGCTTCGGAGCGGAGCGTTTCCCTTGCACTTGCGCTCGCACAGGGCTGCCTCGCCGCATGCGGCGGCGCATGGCGCGTGCACGGCGGCGGCTTTGCAGGAACCATCCAGGCGCTTGTGCCGGACGCGCAGACGGAGCTGTTTTGCGCCGCGCTTGGCAGCGTATTCGGGCAGGAGCATTGTTTTCGGCTTGCAGTGCGCCCCGCCGGCAGCTGGACGCTCGGCATGCCGCTCCCGCAGGGCAGACAAGCGTAACCCGCATACCGTTTCCTGTGTAGTTTTCTAACGTTCCATAGGATGCTCCGCTTTTCTTCCGGCGTGTGTTGCGCTGAATTGCTTTTACGAGCATATGCGGGCATGAATTTGGAGAGTTCTATTTAATAGGAAAATTTTTGATTGGCTCTGCGGAAAGCGGGCTTTCATAGAATGGCCGGAAGATACCAGGGCAGGCGCGCCTCCCCTGCGCCGCGCTCGCGGCCGCTCGGGCCGATTCATTTTTTGGATGGGTCTGCATGCGTCCCTTGCGGCAAAGCGCCGGACGTGCTTCCGCCAATGCAGCCTGTTCTGTGCGCTGCGGCATCGCCACACCGCCTCCCTCGGCATGGAGTGCCGCGGCACGATCTTGGCCATGCCCGCCCCAGAACAGGTGCGCTGGCACATGGCGCGCACATTGTTTTTTTATAGCCAATACGTTTTTATCCCGATTCCTTTGCAGGAGTTTCCATTGGAACTTGCAAGCATTCCGTCGTTCCGCCGCTTCTTTTATGCTGTTTTGTCCAATTCCAGCCAACGTTAATCTGCAGCTCCGTTCCTGCAAGAATTCACATCCCGGATTTCCTGCATTTTCAATGTTTTCTCCTTTGGTTTTAAATGCTTGCTTTTGAATTATTATTCATATTGTATATATAAACTTACTCTTCTCCCATAGTGTATCAGTATATAAAAGCGTGAATTCCTCTTAACTTTCTTAACTTTCTCCCAAATTGCTCCGCACAAAAAGCAGAAATTCCACACGCAAAGTATGCAATTGATATTGACATATCTACGCAACGGATTTATGATATGCATGGTACCCGGGCATTTCCCGACCGCCCGAGGCCGTTCAATTTCCGAAACATTAATTTGGAGGACAAACCATGAACGCCTACATCCAAGAAGTACTCGAAAAGGTAAAAGCGCGTGATTCCCATGAACCCGAGTTTATCCAGACCGTAGAAGAGGTTCTCACCTCGCTGGAGCCCGTCATCGAACAGCATCCGGAATATCAGAAGATGCGCCTGCTTGAGCGCCTCGTTGAGCCGGAGCGCACCATCGAGTTCCGCGTGACTTGGGTCGACGACGCCGGCAACGTGCAGGTGAACCGCGGCTACCGCGTCCAGTTCAACAGCGCTATTGGCCCCTACAAGGGCGGCCTGCGCTTCGCACGCAACCTGAGCCTTTCCATCGTGAAGTTCCTCGGCTTCGAGCAGACCTTCAAAGACAGCCTCACTTCCCTGCCCATGGGCGGCGGCAAGGGCGGTTCTGACTTCGATCCTACCGGCAAGAGCGACATGGAGATCATGCGGTTCTGCCAGGCGTTCATGAGCGAACTCTATCGCCACATCGGCCCCAGCGTCGACGTTCCTGCGGGCGACCTCGGCGTCGGCGGCCGCGAAATCGGCTATCTCTTCGGCCAGTATAAGCGCCTTGTCGGCGCTTACGAGAACGGCGTGCTCACCGGCAAGGGCCTTTCCTTCGGCGGCTCCCTGATCCGCCCCGAGGCCACCGGCTTTGGCGCTGTGTACTATCTCTGCGAAGTGCTCAACCATGAGCATGACACCATCAAGGGCAAGACGATCGCGGTCTCCGGCTTCGGCAACGTGGCTTGGGGCGTGACCAAGAAGGTTGCGGAGCTCGGGGGCAAAGTTGTCACGCTCTCCGGCCCGGATGGTTACATCTACGATCCCGACGGCATCGTCACCGAAGAGAAGATCAACTACATGCTTGAGATGAACGCAAGCCGCCGCAACCGCGTGCAGGACTATGCGGACAAGTTCGGCGTAGAGTTCTTCCCCGGCGAGAAGCCCTGGGGCCGCAAGGTTGATATCGTGATGCCCTGCGCGATGCAGAACGACGTCCATCTGGATTCCGCGCAGAAGATCGTTGCAAATGGCATCAAGTACTACATCGAAGTAGCCAACATGCCCACCACCAACGAAGCGCTCTATTACCTCATGGGCCAGGGCCTCATCGTTGCGCCTTCCAAGGCGGTCAATGCGGGCGGCGTCGCGGTTTCCGGCCTCGAAATGAGCCAGAACTCCGAGCGTCTCTCCTGGACGGCAGAGGAAGTGGATGCGAAGCTCCACGGCATCATGAAGAATATCTACAGCGCCTCTGTGCAGGCTGCGGAAGAGTGCGGCCTCGGCTACAACCTCGTCGCCGGCGCGAACATCGCGGGCTTCAAGAAGATTGCCGACGCCATGATGGCGCAGGGTCTTGTCTAAGCCAAGTCAGCAGAAACGAAAAGAGAGGGCGGGTTCCAATGGAACCCGCCCCTTTTTGCATGCCGCCGTGCTCAGTGCGCAGTGGTCTTTTTCCGTCCCGGTTTCTTGTGTTCCGGAAACGCATCGGGTGGAATCTCGCCGGAACGCACAAGCGCGATGCGCGTCACGACTGGCCCAATGAGCTCATACACCAGCGTTGCGCACAGCACAACGGCGCGGATCTGCGCACCGTATTCCGGCAGCTTCGTCATGACAACCTGCGCCATGCCGATGGCCACGCCCGCCTGCGGCAAGAGCGTCAAACCGAGGTACTTGCGGATCTTCGGCTCGCTCTTCACCACGCTTGCGCCAAGCGCCGCGCCAAAGTATTTGCCCAGCGAGCGCGCAAGGATATAGAGCACGCCAAGAAGCCCTACCGTGGTCAGCACCTGCAGATCCAGCTCCGCCCCGGAGATGATGAAAAACAGCATGAACAGCGGCGGAGTCCAGCGGTCTACGTTCTCGATGAGCGCCTCGGAATCCGTTCGGAGGTTCACCATTGCCGCGCCGATGGCCATGCTGGTCAAAAGCGCGCTCAGGCCATAGCGGTCCGCCAGCGCCACGCCCGTGAACACCGCTGCGATCATCAGCGAAAGGCGGTTTGCGCGCGAGCGGAAGAAGCGCAGCAGGAAGGAAAGCGCCGCGCCGATCACCGCGCCGGCCACGAGCGAAAGCACGATCTCCAGCAGTGGGGAAACAAGCATGTTTTGCAGCGTGGGCACGGCGCCGCTCGTCAAGGACTGCGCCATCGCGAGCGAGATCGCAAATGCCGCAAGGCCGATCGCATCATCCATTGCGACGACGGAAAGCAGCGTGTTCGTCATCGTGCCTTGCGCGCGGTATTGCCGCACCACCATCAGCGTTGCTGCGGGAGCGGTTGCCGTGGCGATCGCGCCAAGTGTGAGCGCAAGCGGGACGCACCACATCCACGAGCGCGAGCGCACAGAGCGACTGGAACACAGTAATGATCATCGCCTTCCCGCCTACGCGTTTCAGGCTTTCCCGCTTGAACTCACCGCCGATGGAAAAGGCGATGAACCCGAGCGCAATGCTCGTGAGCTGAGATACGCCCGCAAGGACGCTCTCATCAAACAGGTTCAGGCAGTACGGGCCCACCACGAGGCCCGCGATCAGGTATGCCGTCACATTCGGCAGGTTCACTTTTTTCGCAAGGCGCGTCAGCAGCAGCCCGAGGGTCATTGCGCCCGCCAAACAAAGCAACGTATTCATGTCCTGTTCTTGGTTACTCCTTCAAAATGCATGACCGGCACGGAAAACATCACGCCAGTGTTTGGTTCGTCAAAGCTGCCGCATACGGATTGGATGGCCTCCTTTGCCGCAAGGATGTTCTCATCCTTCATCACGGCAAGCACCATCTTGCCTTCGCCCGTCTCCTCCGTGTTGAACAAGCTGCGCAAGGATCCAAAAAGCGCCGGCGCTTCGCCGCTTGTTGCCAACATATGCGCCATGCCCTCGCAGTTCACTACCGTCGCGCCGTTAACGCCCGCTTCCGCAAGCCGTGCAAGCACCACCGGAACTTTTTCCACGTGGTTCGTAATGAAATACAGCAGTTGCATCTGCCACTTCTCCTCCCATTTGAAATACTTATTTGTTATACGCTTATTTTTTGAGTTTGTCAATATAATTAATACGAAAATATTTTTCATTATGTTTCGACAAAAAAAAGGCGAACCGGAGTCCGCCCTTGGATCTGCATTTGCATTCTGCGCCGTTCAAGTTTCCATGATCGCCCGGATTTCCCGCACAAGGCGCCCCAGCTCCTCATAGCCAAAAAGCGCACGGTTAACATAGGAAACATACACGCTGTCGTTCTGATCGATCTGCACATAGCCTTGCATCGGGTTCACGGAGAAGCGGTAGTTCTGCTTCGCGTCCGGGCTTTGCATCAGGAAGAACAGGTAAACCGCCCCTTCCTCCAGCGCCGGCGCATTTTCCTCGCCATAGGAGATCGCCTTGAGTGTGGCCGCGTCCACAAGGTTCGCACTCATCGCCGGGGCATATACAAGCTCAACCGCGTCGCCATAATTGAGCGCGCCCTTCAGCGCACCGTATGCTTCCACCCGCGCGATCGCAGCAGGCAGCGTGTTTTCTACGATAGTCCCGTCTGTCTGCGCGCGGAAAGGCATATCCTCGACGCCGGAAACAGAGCTGACGCGCCCAATGAAGATCTCGTCCGCAGCCTCAATGAGCGCGGAGAGCGTCTTGTAATAGTATGCCGTCGCAGGCGCGGTGATCACCGCATTCATTCGTTCAATATCCTGCTTGATTTCGGAAAGTGAAAGCTGCGTGCCGGAAAATGAAACCGTCCCGTTTTCGGAAACCGGAAGCGGCGCGTCCGAAAGCAGCTCGTAGCGGCGCATGTCCTCGGTGTGATACGCATCTTCACCCTCGGCAAGATAGAGCAGGTAGGTTTCGCCTGTCTTCATAGCGCCCTGTGTGCAGTGGATCACGTCTCCCGCCCCGGCGCTGCCCGCGATCACTTCCTCGACGCAGAGGTCATAACAGGTATCGCCGTCGCTGTTGGTGTGGGATTGTACGCATTTGCCCATGACCACAAGCGCCGCGCTTTTATAAATGCGCTGCGCATCGGAAAGCGCGCGCTCGCCGGAAAGCGGCGCGCCGGCAGGGACCGCGCAGGCGCATGCGAACATGCATATGAGCAAAGCCATTGCGACCGGTTTCCAGAACGATTTCATGCCGCGCTCCCCTCCCGTTTGAATTCATAGTTTGTTCATCACTCTTATCATAGACGATTTTGTGCCCCAAAAGGTTGCACAAAAGTAAACTTATTATTAATTTCGCCTTAATTTCCTGTTTCAATTCCGAAAAACAACGCATTCCAGGCGCAGATCACATCTCGCGCCTGCCCTCGACGGCCTTGAGCAGCGTCATTTCGTCCACATATTCCAAGTTCCCGCCGATGGGGATGCCATGCGCGATGCGCGTGACGCGCACGCCCTTTGGCTTGAGCAGGCGCGCGATGTAGGACGCCGTCGCCTCGCCCTCCACGTCCGGGTTCGTCGCAAGGATCACTTCCTTCACGCCCTCGTTCTCCACCCGCGCAAGCAGCTCTTTGATGCGGATGTCATCCGGGCCGACGCCGTCCATCGGGGAAATCGTGCCGTGCAGAACATGGTATTTCCCGCGGAACTCCCGCAGCTTTTCCATGGAAAAAACGTCCCGCGCATCGCGCACCACGCAGAGCACGTCGCTCTTGCGCGCTGCGTCCGCGCAGATGGCGCAGGGCTCGACGTCAGTATAATTGCCGCAGATAGGGCAATAGCGCACGGTATCCCGCGCGCGCGTGATCGCCGCCGCAAGCTCCCGCGCATTGCCCTCCGGCATGTCCAGAATATGGTACGCCAGCCGCTGCGCGCTTTTCGCGCCGATGCCGGGCAGCCGCGCAAGCTGCGTCGTGAGCGCGTTGATCGCTTCGATGCTCATCCCGCCCGCTTAGAAGCCGAGGTTCATGCCGCCAGTGACGCGGTTCATCTCGCTCGCCATAGTTTCATCCGCCATACGCAGCGCCTCGTTCACCGCCGCCAGCACAAGATCCTGAAGCATTTCCACATCGTCCGGATCCACGCACGCCGGGTCGATCTCGATCGCTT
>OHGK01000972.1_pt1 | contig 17039 bp, 10 predicted proteins | sample 1567671 | NCBI WGS metagenome assembly OHGK01 (sample SAMEA3879577, study PRJEB24766) | human gut metagenome | biome: human-associated habitat; feature: feces | place: USA | collected 1985/1987 | reverse complement strand
ATGCAGCTTCCTGCTGCAAATCACGGAAGCCGTTACAGCATCTTCAAGGCCATCTTGATGACTTTCTCTACCGGGGTATCCGGTGCCTCTTTCAGGATGGATGATACCACCTGCTGTGAAGGTGCCTGTGCAAATCCCAGCATGGTCAGGGCGGCTACGGCTTCTTCGTATACCTCCGAATACTGAATTGCAGCAGAAGTGCTGCTGCCTGCAGACAGAGGACCTGTCTCGACTCCGATCAGGCCAATCTTATCTTTCAGGTCGACAATGATACGTTGTGCCGTCTTCAGTCCGATACCCTTTACGGTTTTCAGCAGTTTGTCGTTTCCACTGCTGATGACGTTGCAAAGTTCCGAGGGCGTCAGTGCCGAAAGAATCATGCGGGCCGTATTTCCTCCGATACCCGATACACTGATGAGCAGCAGGAACAGTTCCCGCTCCTGTTTGTTCGAAAACCCATATAATATATGTGCATCTTCCCGTATGGCCTCGTAGATGAACAGTTTGACCTCTTTCTTTCCCTGAATGGCAGAATAGGTGTTCAGGGAAATGGAAATTCCGTAGCCTACGCCGCTGCATTCTACCACCGCCATGGCCGGTGTAAGTTCTGTAAGTTCTCCTTTGATATATTCAATCATGTTTTTCTGATAAATTATAAATAATGGTACAAAAATAAGCATAAGCAAGTTATAAATTGTAAGTTGGGACAGAATAAAATTAAAATCATGGCTTTTTCCCTTGTTTGTAATCATTCTAATTATGTATTTTTGCAACCGTAAAAGTTGAATAAATAAAAACCTGAAAGATATGAAGAAGATTAGAGCAGCCGTAGTAGGTTACGGAAACATTGGAAAGTTTACACTGGAGGCTTTGGAAGCAGCTCCTGATTTTGAAATTGCAGGTATCGTCCGTCGTAACGGTGCGGAAAACAAGCCGGCAGAACTGGCCAACTATCCGGTAGTGAAAGACATCAAGGAACTGCAGGATGTAGACGTGGCGATTCTGGCTACTCCGACTCGTAGCGTAGAAGCTTATGCCAAGGAAATTCTGGCATTGGGCATCAATACCGTTGACAGCTTCGATATCCACACACAGATTACCAGCCTGCGCCGCTCATTGGGTGAGACTGCCAAAGCACACAATGCGGTTTCTATTATCGCTGCAGGATGGGATCCGGGAAGTGACTCAGTGGTACGTTCTTTGCTCGAAGCCATCGCTCCGAAAGGCATCACTTATACTAACTTCGGTCCGGGTCGCAGCATGGGACACTCGGTTGCCGTACGTGCCATTGCAGGTGTGAAGGATGCACTGTCAATGACTATTCCGGTTGGTACAGGTATTCACCGCCGTATGGTATATGTAGAACTGGAAGAAGGTGCCGACTTCAAGACGGTTGAGGCTGCCATCAAGGCCGATGCTTACTTTGTAAACGACGAGACTCACGTTATCCAGGTTCCGTGTGTAGACAACCTGAACGATGTGGGACATGGAGTAAACCTGGTACGTAAGGGTGTATCCGGAAAGACACACAACCAGTTGTTCGAGTTCGATATGAAGATCAACAATCCGGCGCTTACTGCCCAGGTACTGGTTTGTGTAGCCCGTGCTTCTATGCGTCAGCAACCGGGATGCTATACCATGATTGAAGTGCCGGTAATCGACTTGCTGGCCGGCGACCGTGAGGAACTGATTGCTCATCTGGTGTAACTGATCGCTGTTGATATAATTTTTTTATCCGAAATCTTCCGGTCTTCCTTTTGGTTTTCCGGAAGATTTTTTGTATATTTACTACTCTGGTCCTTTCCTTTTTTACTGCAGAAATTCTTATCGGTAATCGTCACTGGTGTAATGCATAAAGGACCGTTGCACATTTCGTGGCGATATTTTTTATTTTCTTCGCCATCTTTTGAAAATTCCTCGCCACCTTATTCTTCACGCATAAAAGTATTTTTGTGTATCAATCGTTATGAATTCGCTCAATTTTCCTTTTGAGAGGAACGGAAAAAAATGCCGGGCAGGCTTTGAGGGGACTTTCTATGAGTTTGCTTTTCTTGAATTTTGCAAAATAAAAAACTGTTTTTTACCTTTGTGGGCTAACAAATAAAGACTATACTATGATTCGCCTTTTACCGATATTATTTTTGTACTTGCTTTTCCCGTTTCTTGTTTACGGGAATAATACGGATTCGGCCGAAAAATTAGCATTCAAGCAGTTAAGAACTCCTTCTTTCTTACCAACCAATGAGGTCCGTAACCTATATCAGGACAGTGAAGGGTATATCTGGATTTCCACTTATAATGGTTTGTTGCGCTATGACGGTTATTCTACTATTGCATATCAGGCGGGGGCAGATGGAAAAGGCTATGCGGTAGATGGTTTCATCAATGTTGTTTCTGAAGATCTGGACCACAATTTGTGGATTGGTACCCATAATGGGCTTTTCTGTCTGAACAAACACACCGGACTGATTAAAAAGGTTGTTTCGGCTGGCCTGCATATCAGTTTTGTAGAGGTAATTAAATGTACTTCCAACGGTGATATCTGGGTTGGAGCTACTCAGGGATTGTATTGCCGGAAAAAAGGGAGTGAGGAGTTTGTACGTCTGTTCCCTTCGCGTTCCCTGGATGTAAAAACCATTCTGGAAGACCATCACGGATATATCTGGTTTGGTACATGGAAGCAGGGGCTGTTCCGGTATGATCCGGTAGAGGGGCAATTGTATGAATACGAAGATATCAATGAGCAGAAATCTGCACATATTTTATTTCAGAGTAAGGATCATTCCATATGGATCGGTACCTGGCGTTATGGGCTGATGCGGATTGAGAATCCGTATGATATGGAAAACTATTCGTTTGTCCGTTATCGTCGTGACCCCTCTGATTCTTCGACTTTGTTGGATGATATTGTGTATTCCATTGCTCAGGATAAGAACACTGGTAACCTTTGGATAGGTACCCGAAGAGGACTTTCTATATTTATTCCGGAGGAAAATCGTTTTGTCAACTATCTTCCGGAAGTTGAAAAAGGGGGCCTCCCCTTTGGAGAGGTTGATGCTCTGTTGTGCAGTCGTGACGGACTGATGTGGGTCGGAATGTTGGGAGGGGGAGTCTGTACGGTAAATACTCATCAGAAACAATTTGGGCATGACAGTCTGGATGCAATACGCCAGTATAGCCTAAGTTCTTCTGTAAGAAGTGTTTATCAGGATGATGACGATTCGCTTTGGCTGGGTATCATGGGATTTGGATTTGTAAAGTACTATTGGTCGACTAAACAATTGGTGCCTTATCAAAAACTAGCTCCATTTTCATCTTTACCTTATGTCTCAGTGGTGAATGAGTTTGTCCGCAGGCGGACGACTAAGGAATTGTGTGTGGCTACCTGGGATGATGGACTGTGGCTGTATGATGGGAAAAGAGTCCGCGTGATTAACTCTCAGAACTATCCCCAACTTCCGGATGTATGTATTTATTCTGTATTGGAAGACCGTAAGGGAAATCTGTGGCTGGGAACACGGTCGGGAATTGCGGTACTGACTCCGGATGAGAAGCTGCTTTTGCTGAGTGAACTGGTAGACAATATGGAAGACAAGATGCTGGATGTCTCGGTTTTTAAACTCTGCGAAGACGGAAAAGGCAATATATGGGGAGCAACCCCTACATCAGGAGTGTGGAAAATTTCGGAGAGCCAGGGGCATTATCAGTTGAAGAGATATGCTGCCAACTACAATAATGCAGAAATGGTTGGAGCTATGAGTCTTGCCGTTGATTCTTACGACAGGGTTTGGGCCGGTACTAACGGAAGCGGAATTTGTATATATCAGGAAAATCAGGACTGCTTCAAGGCTTGCCTTAATGAGCATTTCGGCAATGAGGTAATTTATTGTATGCTGGAAGACGACAGCAAGGGAATGTGGGTAACCTCTAACTCTGAAATGTATCATATTGTATATCCTCCTTCCGGTCAGGGACTCGAAGTGCGTGTATATACTATCGAAGATGGATTGCAGGATTATATTTTTAATCGAAATGCTTGCTTCAAAGGCAATAATGGCCTTTTGTTTTTCGGAGGAGTGAGAGGATTCAATGCATTTGACCCCAAAGTCATCAGTTATGACAGCCAGTCTTACCCGGTCGTGATTACTGATTTGAAAATCAACAATACTTCCATTCGTGAAATACCTTACAGAGTATCGGGACTGATTATGTCAGAGTCTTTGGACTATGCAAAGGAAGTAACTCTTGACCATACTCAGAATAACTTTAGTATTGATTTTTCGGTATTGAACTTTATCAATCCAGAACTTAACAAGTATGAATACCAGCTCGAAGGGTACGATACAAGGTGGATTTCGGTTGGGTCGGAAAGACATTTTGCCTATTACAGTAATTTACCTTCCGGAAAATATATCTTTAAGGTAAAAGGTGCCAATGCCAATGGTATATGGTCAAAGAATATGCGTACGCTTACTATCCATATTCTTCCTCCCCCTTGGTTGTCATGGTGGGCATATTGCCTATATACCTTGCTAGTGTTTTTGTGCTTCTATATCGCTTATAGAGTAGTGCAGAAAAGAATACATCTGAAGCATGTCATTGAGTTGGGCAATGTAGAACGTCAGAAACTGGAGGAGTTAAGCCATTCCAAGCTACAGTTTTTTACCAATATTACTCATGAGTTGCTTACTCCGTTAAGTATTATGTCAGCTTTGCTGGATGAATTAAGGATACAGCATCCGGAGTTGAAATCTGTATTGGCGGATTTTTCTGTTAATATGACTCGGCTTACTCGTTTGATACAGCAGATTCTGGAATTTAGAAAGATTGAAAATAATCGTCAGAAATTGAGAGTCTCGGAAGGTAACATAACGAAGTTTCTCCGGCAGTCGGTATTGGCTTTTACTCCTTTAGTGCGTAAAAAACACTTGCAGGTGGTTTTTGTTGATGGCAATATGGAATTTGAAGGGTATTTTGATATAGATAAGCTCGATAAGATTGCCTATAATTTATTGTCGAACGCTGCTAAATATACGCCGGAAGGTAAGGTTATAACTGTAAAGCAGTTTTATGATGCAGAAAGCCGCCAATGGGGATTCTCTGTTAATAACCCTGGAGATGTTATACCGGAAGAAAGAATGTCTCATCTGTTCGAACGTTTTTATGAAGGAGAGTATCGCCGTTTTCATACGAATGGCACAGGTATAGGGCTTTCTTTGACCAAGGATCTGGTAACCTTACACCATGGAAAGATTGATGTAACCAGTACGGTGGATGACGGAAATACATTCACAATTGTCATTCCGGTCAATAAAGAGGCTTTTGCTGCGGATGAAATTGACGATACAATTTCTTTGGAGGATATTCAGGAGTCGGAATTTGCAGAAGAGGATAATAAAACTGTTGTGCCTGTGGTAGCACCCAGGTCATTTGGAGAAGAAAATAAAAATAAGTCGGTAGTGCTGCTGGTTGAAGATAATGAGGAGTTATGTCGCATAGTAGCCAGAAGGTTATCTGATTATTTTGAGGTGATGGGTGCGACTTCTGCCGAACTTGCTTTGGACGAATTAAATCACCATAAAGTCGATATTGTGATTACAGATGTGATGATGAAAGGAATGGATGGATTTGATTTGTGTCGTAAGATAAAAAACACCTTTGAAACCAGTCACATTCCTGTTATTATTTTGACTGCATGCACTGCCGATGTCAATAGAGTGAAAGGATATGAAGTAGGTGCGGACGGATATCTGTGCAAACCATTTAATATGAATGTACTTTTGGCTAAAATAGATAATCTGCTCAAACGGCGTGATACACCAGTGAATGACTCTCGCAAGAAATTGATTTTTGAGGCAAAAGAAGTAAGCTATACCTCACAGGATGAGATATTCTTGCGTAAGGCTGTGGAGTGTGTCAACAATCATCTGGGTGACTTGGGATTTGGTACTGCCCAGTTTACGGTGGAAATGGGAATGTCGCGCAGCGCTTGTAATGACAAACTGAAAGAACTTACGGGAATGACTCCTCTTGCCTTTATCTCAAGTATTCGTTTGCAGGCGGCTTTCCGCATGATGCAGGAAAACAAGAAAATCCGGATTTCAGACTTGGCATATGCGGTGGGTTTTAATGATCCAAAATATTTCAGTCAATGTTTTAAGAAAAAATTCGGCTTTCTCCCGAAAGAGTATATGACAAAAACAGAATAAAGATAGGCATGTCAGTGGCAGAAATATCTGCAAGATTCATATAATGTATTCTATGATGAATGACTGAGGGAAAAACATATTTGGAGTCTTTTTCAAGTAGGAAATATATCGAGTATGAAGTTGTGAGAGGCAATCAAGCATATTTAGAGTAGATTAGTATATAACTTGCTGATTTATAGTGAGAATATGACGGGGTAGAAAAAATATCAGAAAAGGATGAGATTAATAATTCTCCCTTTTCTGTTATTTTTTTATCTTTTTCAAGAGGCTAATATCCTAATTTTGCAGTACTGATTAAGACTCGGATATTCTTAAATCTAAAATATTATGAACAATAAGAAATTGAATGCAGGCAGAATTATTGCTTTAGGATTATTGCTTCCTTGTTCTTTAGCTGTATCGGCTAAAATGGAGAATGTGGCTGTAGAGATACAGGCCCAGCAATCAAATGGATATAAGGTAACTGGTACCGTAAAAGATGTAAATGGAGACCCTGTTATTGGGGCAAGTGTTTCAGAAAAAGGTACTTCTAATGGAACAATTACTGATTTTGATGGTAAATTTGTATTAAATGTACACTCTGGTGCTGCTTTAAGTATTTCATTTATAGGTTTCGTTACACAGGATTTTCGGATTACCAGTGACGGTATGGACTTGCAGGTAAAGTTGGAAGAAGATACTGAGAAACTGGATGAAGTGATAGTAGTAGGATATGGTACCGTGCGTAAGGCAGATCTCGCAGGTTCTGTAGCCGTAATGGACAATAAATCATATAAAGATCAGCCAGTGACTCGTATTTCGGAAGCTTTGCAGGGACGTGTATCCGGTGTACAGGTTGATAACAGTGGAGTTCCGGGTGGAGATATCAGAATCCGTGTACGTGGTGCCAACTCCGTAAACTTGAGCAACGAACCTTTGTATGTTGTAGACGGAGTGGTTCGTGAAGGTGGATTGAGCGGTATCAATACAGACGATATCAAATCAATTCAGATTTTGAAAGACGCTTCTTCTACAGCAATTTATGGTTCTCGTGGTGCGAATGGTGTTGTATTGGTAACCACTAAAACCGGTGTTGCTGGTCAGCGAGTAATAACTTTCGATGCTTCAGTGGGTGTTTCAGATGTATACAAACATTATGAAATGCTTTCTCCTATTGAATATGCAGAGGCATATAACTTCTGGTATCCAGGAAACGGTTATTCAGAAACAGAAATGAATGCATTGCGCAGCGGACAAAAAGGTATAAACTGGCAGGATGAAATGTTCCGTACGGGTTTGGTACAGAACTATAAGATTGCATTGTCCAGCGGTAGTGAAAAAACTCAGTACTATCTTTCTGCCAACTATGTAAATGAAGAAGGTATTTTGCGCTATTCTGATAATGAACGTTATTCAGCCAGAGCAAACCTGACATCAAAAGTGGCAGACTGGCTGAATGTGACAGCAGATGTGCAGTTTAATCATGGAGTTCGGCATGGCAACTCTTACATTGCAAGTAAAACGAATCCTATTTATAATGCTCTTACCTACGATCCGACTATGGAAATGTTTACTGAAGACGGTAAATATAACGTAGGAAAGAATACTACAGGTGGTAACCCGCTGGGAGCTATCGCGGCTTCTGAAAATGAAGTTCGGACATATGCGGCTACTGGAAACCTGGCTTTGCAGTTCAACCTTTTCAAAGGGCTTACATTTACCACTACCAATGCTTTCGACTATCAGGATAACAAGAGTTATTCGTTCTCATCGGCCAAGGGGGGGCCTACTGCCATTAGCAGTATGGGTAACGGCAATGCCTTCCGTATGATGCTGCAGTCTACCAACAACTTGACTTATATGAACAAGTTTGGTAAGCATAACTTAACTGCTACTGCGGTATGGGAAGCTACATCTACTGAATATCGTAATATGAATATCGGTGGAAATAACCTGTCTACTGAGGCTGTCGGCTGGTGGAATGTCAACATGGCAGCAACTAAGAATCAGGGTAACAGCTATTCAAGAGAAACAATGCTGTCAGGTGTTGGACGTTTGATTTACAACTATAATGACCGTTATACCTTTACAGCAACTTTCCGTGCCGATGGCTCATCTAAGTTCAGCAAAAATAAATGGGGATACTTCCCGTCTGTTGCAGTTGCATGGGATCTTAGCAACGAATCTTTCATGGCAAATGTGAAGGCTGTTCAGGATATCAAGTTCCGTGCCAGCTATGGTATCATCGGTAATCAGGGAATCGGTGCTTATTCTACACTGGGATTGTTGGGACAGATTTACTCAAACTATGGTGACCAGTCAAATCTGTATTACGGATATTGGCCTACTTCATTGCCTACTCCGGATGTAACTTGGGAAAAGACAAAACAGTTGGATTTGGGGCTGGAATTCTCTTTGTGGAACAGACGTCTGTCATTCTCTCTCGACTACTTCTACAAACAGACAGTAGACTGTCTGATGCGGGAGCCGATTCCTGGTTATAACGGAGGAGGTAATTATCTGGCTAATGTAGGTCGTATAGATAATCAGGGACTTGATTTCTCTATCAACGCTCACTTGATTCAGACAAAAGACTGGCACTGGACATCCACTTTGACAGGTACTTATCTTAAGAATGAAGTAAAGAGCCTGGGTTCTAATGAATACATCTATGGTAAGACTCCTGCTGATAAGATGGCTGATGAGGCTACTATCGTAATGCCGGGTTATTCTATCGGTTCATTCTATGGATATATTTGGGAAGGTATTAGCGCAGATGGTAAAAACGTTTATGCTGACTTGAATCAGAATGGATCTATTGATGCTGGTGACCGTACAGTGATTGGTAATGCAAATCCTAACTTCACTTTTGGCTGGAACAACGCTGTAAACTATAAGAACTGGGATTTGAGCATGTTCTTAACCGGAGCCTTTGGCATGGACCGCTTGAACCTGGTAAGATATGCAATGTCAACATCAATCTCTGATGCATCATTCATCAATACAAAAGAAGCTTATGAATATAACTGGGATGTAAATCCTGAAAATGCTCGCTTCGCTTCTTTGTTGAACGGGGGTACAAACTATGCTAACTCAACTCAGTGGGTTGAAAACGCCAGCTACATTCGTTTGGCTAACTTGAGCTTAGGATATAACCTTGCCAAAATCTCTGACAAGGTTTGCTGACATTCGTTTGTCATTGAGCTGCCAGAACCTGTTTACTATTACAAAATATAAAGGAATGGATCCTACAGCTTCTGCATTTACCGATGACTCTTCAAAGAGTGTGGATGTAAGTAGTGGAGTAGATATAGGTGGTTATCCAACACCAAGAACCTTTACTTTTGGAGTTAAAATGAACTTCTAACAATTAATTGAACTTTAAATATAAAATATATGAAAACTAAAATATTTGTAGCTGCATGTTTGGCTTTTTCAACCATGTTAGGTTCTTGCAGTGATTTTTTGACTGAAGATCCTAAAGGACAGATGGTACAAGATAATTATTTTTCTTCTCAGAATGATTTGAATGGGGCGGTTAATGTACTGTATGCTCAGGTACAGTATTCTATAGGGGGGGCACATGCCTTGGCTCCTAACTGGATGGGAGATGATATTACAGCGCTTACCAGTGGTAATAAAGATGTATATCGTGAATTTGACAGTTTTAATGTAGGGGATAACAATGCAGATGCCAAGACTGCATGGAACAAGAACTATGCGGTAATTAAAGCAGCTAACTTTATCATTAACAATGTTGAAAAAGTTCCGACCAGTGAAGAAGAAATCAATATCGGAAAAGGTCAGGGATTGTTCTGGAGAGCTGTGTCTTACTTCAAACTGGTTCGTTGGTATGGAGAAGTTCCTTTGGTTTTGACTACTGATATTGACTTTACTATCGGAAAATCTACAATTGATGCCGTTTATGGTCAGATTTGTGCAGACTTGGAAGAGGCTGTAAGAATTTTGCCGGTGAAATATACAGACAGTCCGAGAATTACCGGTGGTTTGAACAGCTACATTAATAGAGGAGCTGCACAGGCTGTTTTGGCTGCTGTTTATATGGCACGTGCAGGGTATCCGTTAAAACAGACTGAATATTATGCTAAGGCAGCTACTATGGCAAAGGCTGTGATTGATGGTACAAAATCAGGAGATTATTATTACAAATTGGAGCAAAACTACAAGGATCGCTTCATGTATGTAACAAACCCTTATTCACAGGAAGGTGTTGTAGCTGTTAAATTTAATAAAGATAATCCATGGGGATGGTCAGGATTGGATTCATGGAATTCTGTCTGCCAGGCTTATGAATCTGTAACTAACGGTGGATGGGGAGATGCCGTTGCCGAAATCAAGTTCTGGAAGAACATGCCTGAAGGACCACGTAAGGATGCTATTTATGGTAGCAATAATGGGAAAATCTATGTTGAGAAGCAGGCTTTTGCCGGTCAATTTATAGATTGGTATCAGAAAGATGATAATGGAAACTACATTATGAACGAATGTCATCCAATGTTCCGTACCTTACTTTATGGTGGTGGAAAGGATGGAAATACAATGGGTGATTATACTGACCGGGCAACTACTTGGAACAGTGGAATCTGTAGTCAGACATTATACATGGTATCTTATGGTGAAGTGCTTTTGTGGTATGCTGAAGCTCAGGCTCGCAGCGGTTCTGTAGATGAGTTGGCTAAGGAATGCTTGCAGCGGATTTTGGACCGTTCTTATGGAAAAGATAAATTCCAGGCTGCTTCTTTTGCAGGTAATGCAGAAACATTTGCCGATAAATGTTTGCAGGAACATGGCTATGAAGTTGCCGGCTACTATCCAGCACTTGTGGTACGTGCCAATGACCAGTTGCGTATGGACGATTTGAAAAATACGTTTGCAGATCGTCTGACCAATGCTCCTGTAAATGTAGCAGACGGTGTTTCAATTGCAGAAGGTGTGAAGATGACAGGTACTTGGAATGATTCACGTAATTATTCTACTATACCTTCATTTGATTCGGATTTGAATGGAAATCTGAAATAGAGACGATAAGCAGCAGGTCGTTTCAGACCTGCTGCTTTTTTTACTTAGCAAATCGGATTTATGCGTTATTATGGAATTTTATTTGCAATTTTATTTTTAACTGGTTGCATAAAATCCCCTACTACTTATTATTTGGATGCAGCGGGTGGAAATGATGCAAACTCAGGATTATCTGCTGAAAAAGCATGGAAAACTCTTAAGCGTTTAGAAGGAATAAATCTGAAACCGGGAGAGCGGTTATTGTTTAAGCGGGGAGAAACCTTTATTGGAGAACTTAAGATTTCTGCCGAAGGAACCCCGGAAAACCGTATCGTAGTAGATGCCTATGGTGACTCGGAGAAGAAACCTTTGATTGTCGGTGAAGATTCGTCAGCTTATGCAGTATGTGTATTCAATTCAAGCTATTTTACTTTACAAAATCTAGAAATTGTTAATCACGGAGATTCTTGCTTGCCTGGACGTAGCGGATTAAAGATTGCTTGCCGAGATTATGGTATTTCTCATAATATCAGGATAAATAATGTAACGGTGCGTGATGTAAATGGTTCTTTGGTTAAGGAAGAAGGAGGTGGCAGCGGTATCTTGGTGGTAAATGAGGGTGACAGCATTCTGTCTCGCTATGACAGCCTGACTATTGAAAACTGCCATATCTTGCGTTGTGCCCGCAATGCGGTAATCTGGAATGGATATTATGACAGACAGAACTGGTTCCCCAGCAAGCATACAATTATTCGGAATAACCTGATAGAACAGGTTCCCGGAGACGGTATTGTGCCAATTGGATGTGACAGTACGCTGATTGAGTATAATGTAGTGTGCAATTCTCCTGATATTTTGCCCATGACAGAAGCTGCAGCTGGTATTTGGCCATGGAGTTGTGATAACACGATTATACAATTTAATGAAGTAAGTGGTCAGAAAGCTCCTTGGGATGCACAAGGTTTTGATTCAGATTATAATTGTCATAATACACTGATACAATATAACTATAGCCATGACAATTATGGAGGTATGGTACTGATATGTGACAATGGCAGTGCCGGGCAATACAGTTGCGGAAATACCGGAAGCATCGTACGGTACAATATCAGTATAGGTGACGGTATACGGCCTGAGAAAACACGACAAGGGATGTTTTCGCCTGGAATACACATTGCAGGACCTGTAAAAAATACGCTGGTAGAGCGTAACATCATTCACCTTAATAAGAAGGCTGCAAAAGATATTGACCGGACAATGGTAACTTCGGACTTCTGGGATGGATATGCGGATAGTACGTGCTTCAGACAAAATATTTTTTATGCAGCAGAGTTGAGCCGTTTTGATTTGACTCAGTCTACCCGTAATCTTTTTTCTGAAAATATTTATATCGGAAAATTTGAAAGTATTCCGGAAGAGTACAAATCATCTCATGCTGAAGCTTATTATAAGGAGAAGATTCTGCAGCAGGATTCGCTGGGGTATATGGGATTGCGCAATTTGCTGACAGAGAAAGAAGTAAACGAATATAAGTGCTATTTTGTTGATAAAGATAAAATAACCGCATTTTTTGAATCTTTGTTAACTGATTAAATACTGGAAAAATGAGAATAATAACTAGAAAAGAGATTTATGGCTGGATAGCTGTTTTGCTGTTGGCAGCCGGATGTCAGACATCGAAAAAAGAGAACACAACTTGTACCGAAATCGTTTCTGGAGAAGTTTGGAAGGATACAGAAGGAAATCCTATAAATGCCCATGGAGGTGGAATCCTTTATCATGAAGGCACTTATTATTGGTATGGTGAGTATAAAATAGGCAGGACTGTGCTACCTGACTGGGCTACATGGGAATGTTTCCGTACGGATGTTACCGGAGTTAGTTGTTATTCATCAAAGGATCTTTCGGAATGGAAGTTTGAGGGGGTAGTGCTCCCGTCGGTAAAGGATGACCCTTCACATGACTTGCATCCTTCTCAGGTATTGGAGCGTCCTAAAGTGGTTTACAATAAGGATACCAAAAAGTTTGTGATGTGGATGCACATCGATAGCCCCGATTATGCGAAAGCTGCTGCAGGAGTGGCCGTAAGTGATTCGCCTGTAGGACCTTTTACTTATTTGGGTAGCTTCCGTCCGAATGATGCAATGAGCCGTGACCAGACAGTTTTTGTAGATGACAATGGAAAGGCATATCATTTTTATTCATCGGAAGATAATAAAACGATGTATATCAGCGAGTTAACCAGTGATTATCTGAAGCCGAGCGGAAAATTCACTCGTAATTTTATTGGTATGAGTCGTGAGGCTCCGGCAGTATTTAAACATGAAGGTAAATATTATCTGCTTTCTTCTGGTTGTACAGGATGGGATCCTAATCAGGCTGAACTGGCTGTGGCCGACTCGATTATGGGGCCTTGGAATGTGATTGGAAATCCATGTACAGGAAAAGATGCTGATAAAACCTTCTTTGCACAGAGTACTTTCGTGTTGCCGGTACAAGGAAAGGAAAATGCCTATATTGCCATGTTCGACCGTTGGAATAAGACTAATCTGCAGGATTCACGTTATGTATGGTTGCCGTTCGTCATTGGTGAGGATGGCAGTCTGACCATTCCGTGGAGAGAACGATGGAACCTGGATGAGGTTTTCAAATAGGTATAAACTTTAATTAAAATGCCTGTTTCCGTATTATCGGATGTTGTTTGGTGTACAAACATGTTCGTTAATGCGGAAACTTTTTTATGTGGTGATGGACTGCCTGAATATTTTTCTTTCCTTGATAAAAAATATCCGGATGAGAATGGCCGGAAGGTGTTTTTTTATTTTCTTTGCGCATGCATAATTAAAAAATAGAAACTTATTATGGCATTAGCAAGTATTGTTTGGGATGTAGATCCCGTGTTGGTACATTTAGGTTCGATAGAGATCCGCTGGTACGGACTGATGTGGGGACTGGGGTTCATTCTGGCTTATGAAATGGTATCCCGCCTGCTGAAAAAAGAAGGATATCCTGAGGACTGGTCGGACAAGTTGTTTATCTACTGTATTGTAAGTAGTGTAATCGGAGCCCGACTGGGACATTGTCTGTTTTATGAATGGGACTATTATGGAGCACATCCGGTAGAAATCCTGAAAATATGGAAAGGTGGACTGGCCAGCCACGGTGGGGTATTCGCCTTGATCCTGGCGTTGATATGGTACTCCAAGAAGATTACCCAAAAGAGTGTATGGTGGCTGTTCGACCGGATGATACCTGCGGTGGCTGTGGTCTGCATGTGTATCCGTTTCGGTAACCTGATGAACTCCGAGATTTTCGGTTATCCTACAACTTTACCCTGGGGATTTGAGTTTGTCCGCTCGCGTGAATGGCAGGAACTGTATAATCAGAATGGAGTGGCGCAGGCTTGTCATCCTACGCAGATTTATGAAATGCTTTACTGTCTGGTGGCACTGGTCGTATCGTGGTTCATGTATCACAAGCTTCATTTAGGAAAACGAATCGGATTGACCACGGGCGTTTCTTTGCTAATCTTTTTCGGTGCCCGGTTCGGGTTGGAGTTCATGAAGAATCCGCAGGTAGCTGAAGAAGTAGGCATGACGTTGAACATCGGACAATGGTTGAGTATACCATTGATATTGTTAGGAGTATATCTGATTGCAACCAGCGGGAAAAGGAAAGAAGCTTTTTAAAAAAATACGTGCTGTAATTAGTTGAGAAGTAGTATATTGTAAATGTTTCCTCTTATTGTACTTTTGTTTCTTTGTAACAAAAATGCAATAGGAGGAAACATTTTTTATGCTTATGCTAAAAGATGAACGGTACATTTGCAATGTTGTTTTTGATAAGAAATCTTATTAGAAACGTGTATCTATGTGTTAAATGTTGAACTTAATTTTAATGTAACAATGGAAAGCATGAAAAGAACGTTCTTTCTTACGTGCCTGTTCTTGATGGCATGTTTGGGTATGCAAGCACAAAACTTGCAGGTGTCTGGAACTGTTATTTCCAAGTCTGATGATTTGCCTGTTATCGGGGCAACTGTATTGGAAAAGGGAACAACAAATGGTACAATTACCGATTTTGACGGTAAGTTTTCTCTCACAGTGAAACAAGGGGCTGAAATTGTAGTTTCTTATGTAGGCTTTAAGACTCAAACTTTAAAGGCCAATTCGGTTTTGAATATTGTACTGGAAGAAGATTCTGAAATGCTGGAAGAGGTGGTTGTTACTGGTTATACTACTCAACGTAAAGCCGATTTGACAGGTTCTGTGGCTGTAGTTTCTACAGATGCATTAAAAACAAATTCAGATCCAGACCCGATGCGAGCTTTGCAGGGTAAGGTAGCCGGTATGACCATTACGACTACTGGTTCTCCAAGTGGTACAGCTACGGTACGTATTCGTGGTATCGGTTCTTTTAACTCTTCTCAGGATCCGCTTTATGTGATTGATGGAGTACCTACTACTATGTCTCTTAACTCTTTGAATGCAAATGATATTGAGAGTATGCAGGTATTGAAAGATGCGGCTTCCGCTTCTATCTATGGTTCACGGGCTGCTAATGGTGTAATTATCATTACTACTAAAAAAGGTAAGAAAGCAGATAAGGTGAAAGTGGATTTTTCTGCTAATCTGACAGCGCAGTTCTATTCTTCTCAATCGCTGATGGATGTATGTAATTCTTCTGAATACGCTACGGCCATGGCACAGGCTGCATTGAATGATGGAAAAGATCCGGTATCGTATGCTAACAACTATGGTTTAAATCTGAATGCTGCATCGGGTACACCGATTACAGTATGGAACCCGAAAACAGGCCAGTATGTAAATTATACAGTAAATGGTCTTTATGACGGTTTTATCAATAAAAATAAGACCATGCGTTATGCAGATACTGATTGGTTGGATGAAATTTCAAGAGTAGGTTTCTCTCAGAATTATGACCTTTCTCTTTCGCATGCGAACGATAAGCATTCTACCATGTTCTCATTGGGATACAAAAAGAACAGCGGTATCTTGAAGTACACCGATTTTGAGAATATTTCTGCCCGTATGAACTCTTCATACAATGTGAACAAGTATGTGACTATCGGTGAAAACTTCACAATGACTTATACAAGTCAGGCTGACTGCGCACCGATGGAAAATGCGTTGAAGATGGCACCGATTGTACCGGTATACGAAGTAGATGGAACTACTTTCTCTGGTCCGGTGGGAGGTATGAGCGACCGTCAGAACCCGTTGCGTGAATTGTATCACAACAAAGACAATCATTTGGACTACTGGCGTCTGTTTGGTAACGGATATATAGATATCAAACCTTTTAAAGGTTTCGTATTCCGTTCTAACTTCGGATTGGATATGTATAACTCTATCATTAATTCGATGACGCATACTTTCCATTCTGATATTGTCAACAACGACATCGCTAAATCTACATTGTCAAATAAGAACGAGGTGAACTGGACTTGGTCAAATACTATCAATTATAACTTTAAGATTGCTAACAAGCATGATTTCAATGTTTTGTTAGGAACAGAATTATCTAAGCAAAGTTCTATCGACTTCTCGGCTTATTCAGAAGGATATGCTTTTGAGACAGTGGATTATATGTGGCCGAATGCGGCAACTGGAGTAATGAAGAATACTGGTGCTAAGGTAGGTTACAGATTGGCATCTTTCTTCGGAAAAGTAGATTATAATTTTGATGACTTTGTGTTGGCTTCATTTACTTTACGTCGGGATGGTTCTTCTCGTTTTGGTAAAGGAAACCGTTGGGGTACATTTCCGGCTGCAACGTTAGGTTTGCGTTTATCTAAATTGTTGAAAGAAG
>OHGK01000967.1_pt1 | contig 17087 bp, 18 predicted proteins | sample 1567671 | NCBI WGS metagenome assembly OHGK01 (sample SAMEA3879577, study PRJEB24766) | human gut metagenome | biome: human-associated habitat; feature: feces | place: USA | collected 1985/1987 | reverse complement strand
GATGGTAAAGGACGTCACCATCCAGCCCGGCGTGCCTTATGTTTTCACTTATGATTACACCATGGGCCGCTCCACGGTCACAAGCTCCCCCGTCATCGCCTATCTGCTGCCGGATGGCACGGAAGGCAAGGTGACCGTATCCGAGCGGGTGCTCGGCATGATCAACTCCCGCCTGAGCGTTGCGGTGGAGCAGGGCGCTGCGTCGGAGGAAGGGCAGACCTTCACGCTGACGCTCACCAACGACGGCAACCAGCGCATCAGCAAGATCAAGATCACGGACGAGCTCGGCAGCTCCGTGGCGGAGACCTTTCAGCTCGCTATCGGGGAAAGCAAGACGCTCACCTACACCGTGCCCACCACCGAAGCGCGCAACGTTGTCTTCAACATCGTGGGCGAGGACGGCGTAGGGCAGCAGTATTCCGACAAAACGCAAAGCTACGCCGTACGCAAATACATCGACCCTTCGCTCATCGGCATAGATTTTTCAGCTGCGGTCGTGGAGACGCTCAACAGCGCGGGATCCATCACCGTGAATTTCACCGTGACGAACACCGGCAGCCTCACCATGGAGGACATGGTGCTGCGGGAAAGCGAATACGGCGAGATCTACCGGTTGGATACCTTTGCGCCGGGCACGCAGACCATCAACCAGAAGGTGAACGTCGGCACGCCGCGCGATCTGACCTTTACACTCGAGATCGCCGACCCCTCCGGCAATCTTTACACCTATACCGCCTACATTACGGCAGATTACGTCGGCACAGCCGCCTCTACGGATGAAACGCCCGCGATCGAAACGCCGGCTGACCTTGTGGCGGAGGTCGGCTCCTCCGTAAGTTCCGCGCTGCGCACAGTGCTCATCGTGCTCGCCGTGCTGACGGTTGTCGCAGGCGTGGCGCTCGTTATCCTTTCCGCGCTTGAGAAGAAGGAGCGGGAACGCATCGCGCGCCGCCGCGCCGCCCGGGAGCGCAAGCTGCGCGAGCAGGCGCTTGAGGCCGCGGGCATGCTGCCCCGCAGCCGCAGCAGCCTCCCGCCGGATAACGGTACCACGCGCATCCCACCCACAAGGAAATAAACGCAGGTCCAAACGGGGCCGCGTTCCGGCGCACCAATAAAATAGGTTTCAGCGGCAGACATTTCGCCTGCCGCTGTTTTTGCGCCGCGCCGCATGATGATGGATAAGAGCACTGCCCTAATTTGGTTTATGCCATTTATGCCATAATGCAGCCAATCAGGAGCTGCATGTCTGATTAAAAAGTTGAAAAACCGAAAAGGGGCATGGGAAGCCGCTCGGCTTTCCATGCCCCTTTTTATGCAGAAGCCGGGCAGCATTGCAGCGCTGCCCGGAGAAACGCTCTTGATTTTATCGGCTATATCAGCTCCACGGAGACGAAGCGGAAGCCAAGCGGCGCGTTGCTGTCTACCGTGAGGGTTAGCACGAGCGCGGTAAGCTCACCCGCTTCCTCTGTGCCGGGGATCCCATAAAGCAGCATGCCGTAAAGCACGAGCGTTTCGCCTGTGCGCACGGCTTCGTCCACGCGCAGCGCATAGGCGGCGCGCGGGTGGACCGGTACGCGGTATGCGCCGTCCTGAAGGAGCGTTCCATCCCCCCATTCGGTCAAATCCGCCGGAAACGTGCCGGTAAAGTGATCCGCGAACGCGGCCTCATATGTTTCGGCAGGCACGTCTACCCAGGCCGCGTCCTCGCTGCCCGTGGTGAACAGCTGCGTCAAAAAGGCGCTTGCGGTATAAGCGGAGGGGGAGCCGTCCGCAAAGCCTTCGTAATTCGGGGCGCATGCCGCTGCAATCGCGCGCAGCGCGGGCAGGAGCGCTTCATATTCCACGGCGGAGAGCGCTTCACCAACGCAGTCCGGGTAGAGCGCCGCACGCGGGACAGCGAACGTAAGCGTACCCGCTTCCTCCGGCGCGAGCGCGCCCGCGCGGATGAAAATATCATACCCCGTTTCCGTGACCGCAAAGCCGTTCATCAGGTCGAGCGCAAGGCGCACATCCTCCGGCGTGACGTCGCCGAAATAGGCTTCCGGGTTTTGGTCGATGGCGTTATAAATTTGCTGCGCCACGAGCATGTCCGCCTCGTATTGGCCGGAGATGGCGGCAAAGGATTGCTCGTTGCCTGATTCGTCCAATACAAGCACAAAGGGGATCGTCTCCTGCTCCGCACCGTAAACTGCCGTTTCAAACAGGCGGATGCTCCAATATCCGCCCGCATACGAGGCTTCAAAATCCACGCTTGTGCAGGGGGCGGGATCGCCCTCCGCGCGGTCGGCCAGCGGGAGACGTTCCGTGCGCACGCGCTCGGTCAGCTCTTCCTCATACAGCGCAAGCGCCGCATTAAGCGCCGCGCAGTTGAGCTCCTCCGGCATGAACACAGGCAGCCGGTATGTCAGGATATATTCCGCGTCCGCTTCCGCAGAGCCTTCCGGAAAATATATGGTGTTTGTCCGGGCTCCATAGCGGACGTCCGCGGGTTCCGGCGTCTCGCCAGGCGTTGCATTTGGGCTGTCTGTTGCCGGGGGAGCAGCCATGCCGGGCGTTTCTGTGCTGGGCGCATTTGTAAGGCTGCCGCAGCCGGTGCAGAGGCAGAGAAACGCTGCGAGCAGAGCGGCGAAAAGCCTGTATTTCTTCATAAAATTCACCTCCAAAGCAAAACGGCGGGCCGTATCCATAATACTCTTTGTTACCTGAGGGTATCACACGTGCGGGCACAATTCAACCGAAAAGATTGTAACCCCGTCGGGAATGCAGGAAAATGGGCTTGTAGAAACGCCGAATGCGCCAGAACGCGGTATAAAACATTTTTATGGCGTGGCCGCTGCCGGCAAGGAAAGGATGCGTTTGAGGTGCGCAAGATAGCGTTCCGCCGCGTAGCATGGCGTCTGTCCCTGCGGGATGATCCACATGAATTCCCCAGCCATGCGTGGCCAGGAGATGCGGGCATAATGCAGGCCGTCCGCGCTGCGGCCCGCGTCGAGCGCAGCGCAGGCACAGGGCACGATGCTGAAAGACGGCATGGCCGCAAGCGCGCTCGCATAGGCGGCACGGTCGTTGAGGAGCAATTCGTTTTCGGAGAACGGAAGTTCGGGCAAATATGTGCGGAAGAAGGAAGGCCTGCCCTGTTGGGCGTAAAAAATGCGCCGCATGCCGCGCAGCTCGTTTGGTTCGACAACAGCGGGGCGCTTCTCAAACAGAGGCGAGCCCGGGCCGATGACGACCGCCGCCTCGCATGGTGCAAGTGGCTCGGCGCGCAGGCGCAGCGCGGAAAGGTGGGAAACCACATGCGCGCGGGATTCCTGGTAAACATAGATGATGCCAAGGCCATATTCCAGGTTGGAAACACCCTCAATCACGCGGCTGCGCATTCCTTCTTCATATTTGATCCGCCTTGGCGGGAGCTGCATATCGCCGCAAAGTGCAGCAAGCGCTTCGTCCCCCCGGCAGAAGGCCATCGCCGCGATGGTGAGCACGGGCGGCCCGTCCATGGTATCCTTGTCACACAGCGTGGAAAGGCCGTCGAATTCCAGCAGCAGCGCGCGGGCTCTCCCGGCAAAGTGGCGTCCCTTTTCGGTCAGCTCCACACCGCGGTTGGTGCGCTTGAGCAATTCGTAGCCCAGCTCGTCCTCCAACGAGCGGATGGCGATGGAAAGGTTTGGCTGCGAAAGGTGCAGTTCCGCTGCGGCATGGCTGATGGAGCGCGCACACGCAACGGTGAGGAAATAGCGGAGCTGGTCGATGTTCATGAAGAAGCCCCTTCCATATAAAATGCGGAATACCATTCTATAAAAATATTATATTACCGATTCGGGCACGTCAAGCGGTATAATTGCGTTGTATAATGAAAATAAAAAACAATCCTGTGCTTCCTGAAGCAAACTTTGCCTGGCATAGGGCAGACAGCCGGGCAAGTCTATCATTCCTAAATCTATAACAGGAGGGAAAAATGGAAAAAGTGAAAAAAGCCGCGGCCCATCTCAAACGGGAGATCGGTTTGTTCGGCGGCGTCAGCCTCGTTGCGGGTATGACGATCGGCTCCGGTATCTATTACCTGGGCAGTTATGTGTTGGAACGCGCCAACATGAGCATGGGCATGGCGCTGCTGTGCTGGATCATCGGCGGCGTGATCTCCATCCTCGGCGGGTTATGCTTTGCCGAGCTCGGCGCGGAAATGCCGGTTACGGGTGGCATGACGACCTACCTGAGCAAGGCGTACCATCCCTGCGTCGGCTTCATCAACGGCTTCAGCGGCTTCCTGCTGACGGGCTCGGGCTCCATCGCGGCGCTTGCGCTCGCGTGCGTCACCCCGTTCCAGGAAGAATTCGTGCTGAGCGACATTTGGGTCAAGATCATCGCAATCGCAATCATCTGTATCTTCACCGTTATCAACCTCTATGGCGTAAAGCATGCGTCCAGCTTCCAGAATTTCTCGATGGTGGTGCGCGTTATCCCGCTGATCCTCATTATCTTCATCGGCATCTTTTTTGGCAAGGAAACGCCAAACCTGAACCCCGGCACCGCGATCCAGGAGGGTACCTCCTTCACCGGAGCGGTTTCCATGATTGCGTTTGCGACGTTTGCAAGCCTTTGGGCCTATGAGGGCTGGACAAACCTCAACACTGTGGCCGGTGAGATGAAGAACCCCCGCAAGCATCTGCCCCTTGCGATCATCATCTCCATGGGCTTCATCACCTTGGTTTATACGCTCTTCAACCTAGCGATTTACCGCGTCATCCCCAGCGAGGAAGTGAATTCCATGATCGCGGGCGGCAACCTTTACCTTGGGACGGAAACCGCTTACCGCGTCATGGGCAACTTCGGCAAATGGATCGTAATGATCGGCATGTGCATCGGCATCATCGGCACGGTCAACGGCGACTGCCTCGTTTTCCCGCGCACGTATTACGCGATGTCCCGCGGCGGCTATTTCTGGAAGAAATTCGGCGAGCTGAACAGCCACAGCGTCCCGGGCTTCTCCATCCTGATGTCCTCCGCGGTCTCCATTGTTCTGGTCGTATTCAACAGCTTGCAGCAGCTGACCGACCTTCTCATCACCACGAGCGCGCTGCTCAATCTGCTTGCGATCATCGCAGTGCTGATCTTCCGCAAGAAGTATCCGGACATGAAGCGCCCGTACAAGGTCTGGGGCGGCGTACCGGTCATCGTGCTGACGATCCTGTTCTTCGTGGTGCTGCTCGTCAACCAGTTTGTGTCGGATATCCGCAGCTCGCTCATCGGCTTTGCGATCCCGGTGCTCTGCATCCCCGTGTACTTCTACTTCCGCAAGAAGAACGGCGGTGTAGAATACAACAACGACGAATTGGAGGAACTGGAATAAACCATGGCGCGCATACTGGATAAGGATTTTATATTGGAACGGCTTGGCCGTGTGCCGGGCGACGTTGGGTTTTACTATAAAGACCTCACCACAGGCGAGGAACTGGGGCTCAACGAGGACCGCATGTTTCAAGCGGCGAGCGTCATCAAGCTGCCCATGTTTGCGGTGATCGCCAAACTCGTCTCGGAAGGCAAGGCATCCTGGGAGGACCGGCTGGTGGCGCACAATGAGGAGCGCGTACCGCCCTGCGGCGCGCTGTGGTTCTTTGAGGATGAACCCGCCGTGCGCCTCAAAACGCTGTGCGGCCTGATGATCACCATCAGCGACAACATGGCGACCAACATGCTCATGCGGCATTTTGGGATAGAGACGTTCAACCGGGAATTCCAGGAGATTGGCCTTGAAAAAACGCATATCGAGCGGCTGCTGTTCGACAGCTCTGCGAATGCTGCGGGCAAGCAGAACAAGATCGTCCCGCGCGAGATGGGCAACCTGTTGGAACGCGTTTACCGGCATGCCTTTGTGAACGAGGAGGTTTCCAAATTCATGGAGGAGACGCTGCTCGAACAGCAGATCAACCATAAGATCCCCGGCTATCTGCGGGGCGACGTGGCCGTCGCGCACAAAACCGGCGAGGACAGCGGCATCACCAACGACGTCGGCGTTGTCTACGCCCGGGAGCCGTTCGTGATCTGCTTTGCGACGAACAACACCGATGTGCCCGAGGCAGAGCGCGCAATGCGCGAGATCTCGCTCGACCTTGCGGGAATTCCCGCCTGGCAGAAGTAGCCATCCGGCGGGAAAGAAGGGAAAAGCAGCGGAGCCGCCCCAAAAAGGGGCTAACCGCAAAAGATGTAAAAAGGAGCCTTACGGCTCCTTTTAGGCTGTCGATAAAGTGGCAGATGCCACTTTATCGAGGTTTGCACTTCGCGCTTGCGCCGATGGCGCGGCCAGCGCTCCGTGTAAAGAAAGCCTTGCGGCGCAAGGCTTTTCGCTCGCACCGCACGGGTCGCTGCTCGCGATCAAAAGTCAAGGGCTGCGGCCCTTGACAATCCCGAAGAGACTTTTTCGACAAGCTGAAAGGAGCCTTACGGCTCCTTTGCTCCTTTTTTATCTAGTTCGTTCAGGATTCCTCTTCGAATTGGTCTTTGCCGACGAAGCAGAGCGGGCACTCGAAGTCATCCGGCACGTTTTCCCAGGGCGTGCCGGGCGCGATACCGTGCTCCGGGTCGCCAGCCGCCTCGTCGTAAACGTAGCCACAGACAGTGCAAACGTATTTCTTCATTTTCAGTTCCTCCTTTTTTTGTATTGATGCATTATTGCAACGGCTCAAAATCTTCCGCGCCATGCTTGCACAGCGGGCAGATGAAGTCCGGCGGGAGTGTCTCGCCCTCGTAGACATAGCCGCAGATCTTGCAGACGAAGCCCTTCTTCTTTTCCGCCGCGGGCTGCGGCTTGGGCTTGATGTGCGCGAAATAGTACGCATATGTTACGGAGGGCTCGTTGGAAAGCACGTGCGCTTCGGTCACATCCGCGATAAAAAGCGTATGCGTCCCGCAGTCCACAGTGGAGACCACCTTGCCGGAGAGAACAGCGTTCGCATGCTCGGCAAGGTAGGCAATGCCGTTTTCCGTGCGCGGCTCGCCGCCGGAGAGCTTCTCCGCAGTGCGGCCGCTCTGGAAGCCATATTGCTGGAAAAGTTTAAAGGGAGCGCTTTCCGTTAAAACCGAAACGTTGAACGCGCCGGTCTTTACGATCATGTCGTGCGTATAGTTTGCTTTGTTTACGGTGATGGAGATGCGCAGGGGCGAACTCGTGAGCTGCGCCGCCGTGTTGATGATGCAGCCGTTGTCCTTTGCGCCGTCCTTCGCCGTCAGCACGAAGAGGCCGTAGCTGAGCTTGAACAGGGCGTTGCCTTCCACCCGCACGGGTGCGGGCGTGGACGCGGACTCAGCGGGCTCTGCCGCCTGCTTCAGGGAATCCGCGAGCGCGTCCGCAAGGGCGTCGAGCGCCGCGAGCTGGCTTTCCTTGAGGGAAGATTTGAGCGATACCCTGTTTTCAAGCAGCGTTACGTTCTTGAGCTTGCCGAGCAGTTCCGCCATCTGCTTGCCGGCTGTGGGCGCCCAGGAGCCGTTTTCCAGGATAGCAGCCGTGCGGTTTTGCAGGTTGTGGGCGGCCAGGTCGTTGAGCGCCGTTTCCATGGTGGGGAATATGCCCGCGTTATACGTGGCGGAGGCGAACACCAGGTGGCTGCAGCGGAACGCTTCCGCAACGATCACCGAGGGATGCGTGCTGGAAACATCGTACAGGGCGATGTTCTTTACCCCGCGCGCTGCGAGCTTCGCGGCAAGGAGCTCCGCCGCGTTTTCCGTGTTGCCGTAGATGGACGCATACGCGATCATCACGGCATCCTCTTCCGGGGTATAGGTGCTCCAGCGTTGATATTTTTCCAGGAACCAGGCAAGGTTCGTGCGCCAGACAGGCCCGTGCAGCGGGCAAATCATCTCTATATCCAGCGCGGCAGCCTTCTTAAGCAGCGCCTGCACCTGCGTGCCGTATTTGCCGACGATGTTGGTGTAATAGCGCCGCGCGTCCGGGAGCCAATCCCGCTCGAAGGGGAGCTCGTCCGCAAACAGGCTGCCGGAAAGCGCGCCAAACGTGCCGAACGCGTCCGCAGAGAAGAGCGTTTTGTCGAGCACGTCGTAGGTGACCATAGCCTCAGGCCAATGCACCATCGGCGCCATCCGGAACGCGAGCGTATGGCGGCCGGTGGAAAGCGTGTCGCTTTCCGAGACGACCCTGCAGCGCGCATCTACATCGAAGGTGAAAAACTGCTTGATCATCGCCACTGCCTTTGCGTTCGTGACGATCGTAACCTCCGGGTAGCGCAGCACCAGCTCTTCCATCGTGGCGGCGTGGTCCGGCTCCATGTGGTTGACGACGAGGTAATCGAGTTTGCGGCCGCCAAGCGTATGCGCAAGGCTTTCAAAGAACACGCCACTCACAGCCTTGTCCACCGTGTCGAGCAGGGCTGTCTTTTCATCCAGCAGCAGGTAAGCGTTGTAGGATACACCGCGCGGGATGGGGTATACGTTTTCAAACAGCGCGAGCCTGCGGTCGTTGCCGCCGACCCAAAACAGATCCCTGCGGATCTCGATTGCGTTATGCATGAATCCCTCCTGAATGTTCCAATGAGCCTGCATATGCTCCGAATTTATATATTATTATACCGCAAATGGCTAAAAAGTCCACGTTGCATCTGCAACAATTTTGTCGAAGGACCGTACTATTTCCGCCCCGTGGAGCCAAACCCGCCCTCCCCGCGCGCGGTATCCGAAAGCGCATCCGCTTCTGTGAATTCCGCCGTCAGATATGGGGTGATCACAAGCTGCGCCACGCGTTCGCCGTTCTGCACAGCGGCGGGCGCGCTCCCGTGGTTGTGCAGGGCGATCATGATTTCTCCGCGGTAATCCGGGTCGATCACGCCAACCTTGTTCGCGGGCGCAAGGCCGCGCTTTGCGGCAAGGCCGCTGCGGGCGTAAACGAGCCCTGCATAGCCTTGCGGCAGCTCGATGGAAAGCCCGGTATGCACCATGGCGGTCTCGCCAGGGGCAATGGAAAGGCCCGCTTCCTCCGTAAGCGCGCAGAGATCCGCACCGGCGGCGTCCGGCGAGCCATAGGTTGGCAGCTGCGCGTCGGGGCGCAGCTTCTTGATGCGAACAGATGCTTTGAGCATGTGATCCCTCCTGCTTGCATACGATGTCTTCTCCAGTATACCCCAGAGCGCGGCGGGAGTAAAGCCGTATAAAAAACCGCCCGGCGCTACGCCCGCACTTGCGTTTCATGCGGGAGCCCCGGACGGCCTCAGGGAGGATGTCAAAATTTCAGATGATCGCACATTCCTGAGGCTCCGCCTCCTGTGCCCGCGCAAGAAGCAGCGCGCAGATGTCCTCTGCTGCGTGTGGGTTGATCTCCCTGCGCTGGTATTCGCACATGCGCGCCATGGCCTCCGGCGAAGCGAGCAGGGCCGCCGCCTGTTCAGCCTGCGCCTCGGGCGTATCACCCGTGCGGGAAAGGCCAAGGTTTTCAAAGAACGCAGCGTTGTCGCTCTCCCAGCCTGGGATGGGGGCGGTATGCACCATCGGGATCCCTTTTACGGCTGCCTCGGTGGAAGACAGGCCGCCCGGCTTGGTGAACAGCAGATCCGCCGCGTCGAGGTACAGGCTGACCTCGTTCGTATAATCCAGCACGGAAACCTGCGGATCCACAGCAAAACTTGTGCGCAGCGTGCGCTTCAGGCGTTCGTTGCTGCCGCCCATCACGAGCACGCCCGCCTCCGGAATGCGCACGCGCAGCGCGCTTACGAGCGCTTCCGCGTTGCCGTAGCCCATGCTGCCCGTCATCACGAGCAGGAGCTTGCGCTCTGCCGGGAGGCCAAGGCGCGCGCGGGCTTCCGTTTTTTCGGTATGGGTCAAAAACGGCGTGCGCACCGGGATGCCCGTCGCAGCGAGCTTGTGCGCAGGCACACCGCTTTCCATGAAATCATGGCGCAGGTATTCATGCGGGATGCAGTAAAGATCCGCATCCGTTTCTCCCAAAAAAGGCAGGCACGCATAGTCCGTAGCGATGAAGCAGGTGGTCAGCCGCGCCGCGTCCGGGTAGCGGCGGCGGATGCAGGTGAGCGCCTCTGCGGGGAACACGTGCGGCATGACGATGGTATCAAAACCGTTTTCGCAGATATAGCGGTAGAGCCTGCCGGCGTAGGTGGTATTCGCGCGGTAAAAGATGGAGTCACGGCCAGCGCGGCCCTCGCGCGCTGCAAACTCGTTGCCGATCTCAAACAGGCGCGGAGCATACAGCGCGCTTTTCGCATGCACGTTGCCCACGAACCGGGACGCACGTTCCGACTCAAAGGAAAGCGTATCCCGCAACTCACAGGGGATGCCATAGCGGCAGAATTGCTCCGCGACAGCCTTCCCGGCGGAATTGTGGCCCTCACCGCAGTTGCACGAGAGGATCAGGACTTTCATACAGCCTCAACTTTCTTTCCAGTCAATTCAGCGTTTGGCGCATCCTCTTCCGCGCAGGGTTCCGTTTCCCGGGCGGCGCGCGTCTCAGCCAGCTTGTAAGCCGCGAGCAGGCGCGGGCGGTTGTAGCGCTGGATCATCAGGTACGGGACGTGGGACAGCGCGTACAGGACGGCAGCAACCGCCCCATAGGGGCGCGCCATTGTGAAGAGAAATACCGGGCTCAACAGCAGCAGCGCCCAATGCACGCATTCCGCGACACAGGTCTCCTGCAAAAGCCGCTCCATGCGCGTACCGTCCCGGTGCGCGCCTACGCTTTTGCGGTAGGCTCCCGGTGTGAACTTGCTCTTATCGGGCAGGCGGTCCTTCCAGGAACGGATGCCGAGCTTTTGATAGAATCTACCGTTTTGCTCCCAGGCATACACCCGGTAGGGGAGCGCGTCCGCGCGGAACCACCGGCGCGGCAGCGCCTCGCCAATGAGATGGGCGGCAAGGCCAAGCACTGTGGCAGTGAGCAGGAAGCGCAAAAGCTGAACCCAAAGCATACGAACACCTCGAAGTATATCTTTCTGGTTAACATGATAAAACCAGCGCCGTTTTTATGCACCGGGCAGAAAAATGGCGCTGTATCAATTTTGGAAGTATGACTAAATATGTATCATTTTCGGACAAAACCGATCTTTTGTGAGCCCCGCGCAAGCGGCTAGATCTCTTCTGCCATGACCTTATACGCGATGCCCGTGACAACCGCCTTGATCCGGCCAACGTATTCCTGCGGCGGCATGGGCTCCGGGCTGCGCAGCCAGCGGATGATGGAAACGAGGCACGCGTCCGTAAAAAAATCCGTCGTGAAAGCGTTGTTCTCATCCTCCGGGAACAGAGCGCTGAAATATGCGAACGCGAGCGGACGCATGAATTCGCTGAAATATTCCGCAAAGGAGTTCTGCCCGCGCATGGCAAACGCGTTGACGTAGAACGCGCGCTTCGCGTAAAAATAGGCACAGAGCGCGTCGAAAAACTCCCAGATGGAGGAAAACTCCTTTTTCCGGCTCGGATCCACGAACTCCGTTTCAAAGATCCAGCCGACGAGGTCATATTTATCACGGAAATGATAGTAAAAGCTTTTGCGGCTCATGCCGCAGGCAGCGCAAATATCGCTCACGCTGATGCGTTCAAACGGCTGTTCCGTCATCAACCGCTGCATAGCGGCCGCAAGCGCGAGCTTGGTAATATGTGAACCCGGCATCCCGAGCGTCCCCCTTCCTTCAATGAACAAATTGTAACCGCAGGGCGGGGTCATGTTCAAGTACGGCGATGCAATAAAACTGTGAAATTTTGGGACGGAACGCAAAATTTGTCCAAGCGGCGTGGTTGGCATACGCGGCGCCGCACAGTAAAATAAATTGAAATTGTTCATAATGTTTCAGGAGGCGTTTGCGATGCGAGCAGCATATTCCTATCTTTGGTATTTTTTTCTTTATGCGTTCCTGGGCTGGTGCGCGGAGGTAGTCTTTGCAGCAGCGCGGAAGGGGACGTTCGTGAACCGGGGTTTTTTGAACGGGCCGCTCTGCCCAATCTATGGCGTGGGGCTTGTGGCGGTGGTGGCGCTGCTTGCGCCGGTGCAGGATTCGCTTGGGCTTTTGTACCTCGGCGCGGTGCTCCTTACCTCCGCCATCGAGCTTGTGACCGGCTTCCTGATGGAAAAGCTGTTCCACCAGCGGTGGTGGGATTATTCCACGATGCCCTTCAACATCGGCGGCTATGTCTGTCTGTTGTTTTCGCTCATATGGGGCCTTGCGTGCGTGCTGATCGTGGACGTGGTGCATCCGCTCGTAGCCGGGTTTGTGGCGCATATCCCGACGAAGCTCGGCTGGCCGCTTTTGATCGTTTCCCTCGCCATAATGGCAGCGGATTATGCCGTGACCATCGCCTGCGTGCGGAAGCTCAACCGCCGTTTGAGCGGCCTGGACGACGCAGCGAAGCGCCTGCGCGTGGTTTCCGACAGCTTGGGCGAAGGCTTGGCCGACAGCGCGATCGCGCTGCGGCAAAGGAACGAGGCGCTGCGCGCCGTGCTGCGCGAGCGGCAGGAAAAGGGAAACTTTGTGGAGCGCCGCCTGATGCACGCCTTCCCGGAGATGCGCTCCCTGCGGCACGGCGAAGCACTTGAGGCGCTCAAGGAGCACTTCAAACAGCTCCGGGAGCAGAAGAAGCGGGAGAAAAAGAGAAAATAAGGTAGGCCTTACTTTGGGACGGCTTTTCCGCCGCGCCGTTTGCTACGCTCCGTCAGGCGGAAGCTTTCCATGGTCAGTTGGCAAATCAGCTCGTCCGGCACATCGGACTGTAGATAGACGCTGACCCAATGCTGCTTGTTCATGTGGTAGCCGGGCCGGATCCCAGAGAACGCCTGCCGCAGGAGGCTGGCCTCCAAGGGCTCGCACTTTAAATTAACGAACGCCGCCCCTTCGCGCTCCATGACTGCGGCAAACCATTTCCCCGTGTACGCATGGCGGGCGATCCGTGTGGAGGCAATAAGATCGGAGCGTTCCTGCTGAAACGGGCAATCGACCGCAGCGCCAGGGATGGCGCCGCAATATTGCAGATAAGCGTCTTTGGTCATGATGCTCCTCCCCGCGCTGCCGACCGCTTCAACGCCGTTTTCAACACGGCGCGGTCTTTCCCGCAGATACAATACCATCCGCACATGCAACAGAACTCCTTTGTGCCTTGGATGGTTCCATTATAGCATGCGATTCGCCCTTGCCAAGCGCCCCCAGTTGAAAGCCTGGATTCCCCCGGCGTGTATTCCGGAATTTTATAATCATATATTTTTGCGTGTATCAACAAAACCTAGGAGCCCGGTCTTTTTCTTTTCCTGCGGTAGCGTGCCGTCAAAACGCGCCGCGCAGCGGGTTGCCCCGCCGCGCGCTTTGCCATCATTTCGTCTCTTCTTCCTGCTCCCCATCGGCCGCTTCGCTTTCCTCCAGCGTTCCCGGCTCTGCGTCTTCCTCTGGTTTCTCGATCGGCGTGCCGTCTGGATTACGGATGCGCTTCCCTCGGCCATCATATAAACATGGCTTTGCCTTGTCTCCCATGATGCGCTTATAGAGCTTTGTTTCCCGGTAATAGCCACGATATAAATAGATGATCAAGCAAATCGCAAGCACAGTATCCAGTATGATGTGGTAAACATGATCTCCAAGTATCACCTTCAAAAATCGCCCGGAATATATTGATAGAAGCGTCAAGCCATTTTCCCCTTTCTTCGTCTCAGTTTTCGGTTACATTATCTTTAAACCTATCAATTCCATAGTCCAGTCCTTTCTTTTTAATAATCTCCAGCATAAGTTTCTTTATTGGTTCCTTAGCCCCAAGAATATCCCGTATAGCTTCTGGCGCTGAAATGACCTCTGTTAATATAGACACCATATTCCCCGCACCTTCGAACTCTGCCGGATTCGCTTTTTTTTCGCTTCCACTGATGTAAAATAGGCAAACTGCTGTTCGTAGTCATCATAGCCAGAAGCAAAAGCCGAAAACTCCCAATCCACCAGGTCGAAGGCCAGTTCATCCATGTGTCGCGCGGCGGGTCGCCCCTCCGCGCGCTTTTTCGTTTGCTATTCTACATAACCTGGGGAGATCACCTGGATGGGAAAGGAACATTGCATTGATGCACCGCGTGTAATTGTCACCACATACACACCTTCTTTGTTGAAATCCGCATTTGTTGTGACTTCAAACTGATATCCGATATTCTCTTCCGACAAAGCATAGGTTGATGGTGATTGCTCTTGTGTCCCCATCCATATCCTTCCGCCGGTCAGATCAAGTTCCATATCTTTTCCAATCACATATACAAGCTTGTGAGGGTATTCATCAATTCCTATATTCGTTACGCGGGCCATTCCAATATTCTCTGATAACCATACCCCAAACTGATAGAGCAAAATCCCCAACACCACGCTTGCCGCACCCAGCACAAAAAACAAAACCTGTTGCTTCCGCCGAATCATTTACCGCCACCTCCGATCATCAACTTGCTGATAGTCTTGGGTAACATCGTACCCTCTCATATTAGGTACCAAATAGTTTTCAGACGCCCGAATCGCATCGATCGTTCCCTTGTTTTTCTCCCCAAATGCCGTGTCACGGAAAAGGCTCGCCCCAAAGGCTTCTACTGCTCTCCCTCTTTCCAAAGCATATACGGTTCCATTGGGTGCTGTCAAACAGATTCTTCCAGACAACAGTGCAACAGCGGCATCACCCCATGAAAATTGATAGTTTTCATGGCCTTTGCAATATGGATGCGAATGCAGCATACCCTCGTATTGTATATCCACCCCGGCATATTCTTCCGATAGTTCCACTAACCCCGCTTCCCCGCTGGAATACAATAGATACGGCAGGATCACGTTGTCGTGCTTTCCCGTATATACAGACCCTGCTATATATTCTGTTGTTCCGTCATTTAAATGTATGGAATATATGTTGCACATGTGTTCCTGGTTGCTTTCTGCAGACCAGTAATTCAACATGCTGCCCATGTATGTAAATAGCTTCTCTTCCGAGGAAAACAGTTGCGTCGCATTATACACCTTGCGATTCTTCGGGTAACTGTTGCTGCTATATCCCTGGCTTTGCATTGCCTCCCTCGCATCCGCAACCACAAGGTCAATCAGCGCATCCGGCGACTGTGCGTATGCCGCTTCGTTGCGCGCTCTATACCACGCCGCAACCGCTTTCGCTTTCGCCCTTTCCGTCTCCTTCCAATCCGTATACAGCGCACCCTTTTCCCGCATCAGCGCACGGCCTTCCTGGCTGCGCGGGTTCACGCCCCTTGTGTCAAGGCTGCGCCACGCCGCCTCCTTCTCCGCTATGATCTGGTCGTAAGCCCGGTTGATCCCTTCCAGCGTGTTCAGGCTCCGTGCCACCGCGCCTGCCGCTTCCGGGATCGGCCTCGGCGTCGTTCCGTAAACCACTGCCGGCGGCCTGCAGGCGCTAGTTGAGGCCTTATCCTCATCCCCTTTCCCCGCCGCGCGGTGTCCGCTTGCAATATAGAATCTGCTTTGCTATACTGAATTCATAAATTCGTTTGGAGAAATATTCCATGCGCAAAATTGCCTGCACCCTGCTCATTGCTTTTCTCTGCGTTGTAGTTCTTGCCGGCATGCATGTCGCACATCTGGAGCGGCGGTTTGAGTTGTTCAAAGAATATGTTGTTCTCACGCCGGATGAGTTCATCACACGCTTCAACAGCGGTGAGACACCCGATGGTATTCAGTTGAGTCTCCCCGTTCCCTTGGAACAGCCACAATATACCGATGCACTCCATTCCTATTCGATTTCCACTTCCAGCCCCGCGCTCTGCTTAACGCTATATTGCACAGAAAATGAAATGCAGGAATCCGTTTCCTTCATCAAAATCGAAGAGTATCTGGCATCTTCAACGGAATCCGGCATCATGAGCGAGCTGTTCTACTATTTGGTTGAGCTGATGTATCCCTCGGATAAACTAAAGCTTAAAAGCGTGCCGCATCGTTTTTCGCTTTATGATTTTGTAAACAGCGATACCTTTTCCGAAACATCCCGTCCGGAAGAACGGATATGTTATGCAGATGTTTACTGTATGAACGAGCCATTGACTTCCGGCGGTACGTATGCGCACCGCCGCGTTCTTGTATTCGCGGCGGGCGCACATAATGAATATGAGTTTGAGCGTTTTTATACACCAGTTCAGTAGCCCGGAAGATTATCCCATTTCATAAGTTTAAGTTCATCATTCGCTTCTTTTTGCATCCAAATTTCTACCGTATATTCTCCATTTGTTACAAGATATGCTGGGCTAAGCGCCTCCTTAACTAGTTCTTTGATTGCTTCCATTGGAGACGGTGTATCCCATGGAATCTCCATCGCGCTATCCCAAATATCTCGTTCGGGATCTGATAGTCCAAGTATCTTATCCGCTATAAAGCTCTGTATTATACTGTCCAGTAACAATCCAGGCACCTCAAGAATTCCCCACGAAATAGTATCATGTAAATAGTCTACCGGCTTGTTTTCTCGTATGTTTAGTTGGACTTCACATGGAATTTTCTTGCCCATATTATATCCTTTTTGCTTTCCCGTTTCTAAATCATACACTTCAAACCAATAGTCCCCTTCGTATTTGAAATATGGTGAGCAGGCATATTTTCCATTCATTCCTACAGATCCTGGCATAAAGTTTGGACGATATGGTGCCGAATTATAGGAACAAAACTTAGGAACTTCGCCATTTTCAAGAGCAATATAATAATCCATCACTTCATCCACATCATATTCCATACCATCTCTGTGAGTCCACTCATCATCTCCTATATTAAAGCCTCTATGGGCATCATATACCGGTACAACATACTGCCAACCAAGTGAACCTATGTTATCTACCATTGTTTTACTATATCTGTCCAAAAATCCGCCCAAAGCCTTTACAGTTTTTTATTAAGCGGTATGGTGAGATCGGTTTCTTGCAAAAATGCAATGCAATCCTGCAATGGCGTTTTTGATGCATTCCATGCTTTCAGCGTTTCATCGCTTATCAAGGATATTTCTTCATCCTCTCTTTTCTTTACAAATGCTTCAATCGCAGCCTGTTTCTGATCTTCCGCCTTTTGCCAATCTATATACAGCGCACCCTTTTCCCGCATCAGCGCACGGCCTTCCTGGCTGCGCGG
>OHGK01000961.1_pt1 | contig 17121 bp, 15 predicted proteins | sample 1567671 | NCBI WGS metagenome assembly OHGK01 (sample SAMEA3879577, study PRJEB24766) | human gut metagenome | biome: human-associated habitat; feature: feces | place: USA | collected 1985/1987 | reverse complement strand
GATCAAAAGTCAAGGGCTGCGGCCCTTGACAATCCCGGAGAGACTTTTTCGACAAGCCAAAGCGGGCTGCCTCACAAGGGCGACACTCCGTAAAGAAGTGTCGCCCTTGGGCTATCTGAAGCGGTAGAGGCCCACATGATTTCCGCCTCCGAGATCGTATTTCTGAGTTTTTTCAGTTCAACTTTCCTGTCCTTCACCCGCATTTGAAAGGCTTTCGATCATTTTGATCCGCTCCTTTCTGACCGGGGTGATAGGGGTAGGACCCCTCTCGGCACACAGCGCCGCCCGCTTTTGTGGTGCCTGCGGCAACACAAAAGCTATGCTCGCTACACCACGAGACAAGGGATCAGCAGGCTTCTGTTTCTGCTGCGGGCGGGGTGAGGACGATCCTCCTTTCAGCTGGTCAAAAGCGCAAAAACAAGCCGGTACATAAACGCACCAGCACCAGCGGAGGATCATCTCTCGCTGGTGCTTTTGTGTGGTTGTCTATGTACCGGCTGAAAAGCCGTATTCAGTTGACCCACTTCATGAAATTTTTTAGCATATGGAACAGGCGTTTGTCAACACTTTTTTCGACACAATATAAGGCCTCGCATAAACCATGCCACGGACACCGCAAAAACAAGCAGGAGTATTCCTGCGCTTGAAATTGCAACAAGCCGGAACAACCGAGGGGAAATACCGCCCTCCACAGCGATGATCAGTGTATTCTGCAACACAAGGATGGATACCAAGGCATCCACAAGCCGTATCATACTCAGTTCCTGGTCAAGTATTGTTCCATTTGTCCGTTTCAGCTTTACCACCGCCGCGCTGATCCTGTAGGTTGTATAAGCTGCTGAAGCAATGGCAGGAATCAATCCTGTTTGAATGGGGCGCTGATCCAATACCATAAGGGATACAGGCGTGGTCAACGCTGCATTTATTGCCAACATGATCCCAGAGGTCACACAAAAAACTCTTTTGCGATAGTTTGCCGCAAGTTTCCGCTCTTTTTTTCTGACCTTCCACTCCGCAACCAATAAAATACCGCGAAGTAGGGACAGCAGAATATAGTAAATACAAATACTTCCGTACCAGAGCGAGGAGTACCAAATACCAAGGCCTCCATTGTAAAGGGCAAACAAAACTGTGGCGGCAAAGCCCCCTGTTACCCCTATTGTGGCAAACAGGGGGCGTTTTTCCCGCCAATGGGCCGGAAACCCTTTAGTTTGCTTTTTCATCGGCTGCATAACCTACACATAATTTTATGATCTCCGCGATTTCCTCAGCGCTCTCCCGGCAATCGGCTTCTACCCATTTCAGCATAACGGACACCAGGCCGTGGCGGTAAAACTCCATGATGTATTCATGTTTTTCTGCTGCGACACCATGTTGGGACAGAATGGGAGAAAAAACATTCTGAAAGTAGTCTCTGTAAGTGCGTTCCGCACCAAATACGTCTATTTGAGCATGGATCGCTTTGTAAATCTGCCGGTTTTCTTTCACAAAATCCAGCCACGGGAGCAGCCACTGGTCAGTGATAAAAAACAGGTCCTTCTTCGGCAGCGCAGTAACTGCCGCCGCACTGGCTGGCCCCGAATCAGGGAAACTATGCTGATAACGTCTGTGAATCAATGCCACAGCTTCCGCAAGAAGATCGGCGGTGCTTTCGTAGTGGAGATAAAAGGTAGAGCGGTTTACACTGGAACGAGTGCAGACATCTTTGACTGTGATATTCTCAAAATCCTTTTCCAGCAGGAGGGACAGCAGCGCCTCATCCATACGCTCTGCCGTGTGGAAATACTTGCTCTCCGACTTGTTCATCTGCTTTCCCCCCCCTTGCTGAACTTAGGTATTTTCAGCCGTGATTTCCTTTGCCAGTTCCATGACTTCAAAGGCATATTTTCTCTTGCTCTTTTCAAGCAGTTTTTTGTAGACGGGATAATTGATCGACACCATCCCAATCCCGATCACGCCGATGACGACACCCAGGGGCATAGCCATCGACAAGCCCTGACCGATCACCCCCATGCACAGGCACATCCCCACGCCGAGGATCAGGGCTCCGATCACGCCAAAGGAGTAGGTGAAAATTTGGGCGGGCAGCTTTGCTTTCCGATCCAGTTTTTTCAGGGCGACGAGCTTAGAGGCAGGTTTTTGGTCGTACTCCGAGGCGATCCGTTCTGCATAGACGGTATCAAGGTTTTTCATATGATACATCTCCTTTTCTGATGATTATTTCATTATAGTGGTGAGCCTCCCCGACTGGAACAACAAATCTGATGGAAAGTGTTGTGTTCTATCATATCATAACACCCGTTTTGCCAAAATCCAAGTTGATGTGCGGCAACGCAAACCGAGGGCTGCGGAATGGCCCGCAGCCCTCAGCTCAAATCATTGATATATTATATTCGGTTGACTTTACAAAAAGTGTTGGGAGGAACTTCCTTACGAAGCCCCTCCCAAACGGCCCGCTTTCTTTTTTCCCTTGTCAGGAATCCAGATTTTCTTTATACTGCGTAAGCATTGCTTCCAGCTCGGCAAGGCTCCCGACCGCGTTCACCCGCGCGCGCAGGGCGGACGCGCCGCGCATGCCGGAAAGGTACCATGCCACATGCTTGCGCATCTCGATGACGGCGCGTTCCCCGCGGCATTCCACGAGCCGCCGGGCGTGGGCGAGCGCTGCTTCGATGCGCTCCGGCCCGGTGGGCGGTGCATAGGCTTTTCCCGCGAGCGCCGCCTTGATCTCCGCAAAAAGGAACGGGTTCCCCTCTGCGCCCCGGGCGACCATCACGCCGTCGCACCCGGTATGCGCGCGCAGGGCAAGCGCGTCCGCGCCGGAGAACACGTCCCCGTTGCCGATCACGGGGATGGAAACGGCCTGCTTCACCTCCGCGATGACGTCCCAATCCGCCTTGCCGCTATACATCTGCTCCCGCGTGCGGCCGTGGACGGTCACCATTGCCGCGCCGGATTCCTCCGCCATGCGGGCAAAGGCCACGGCGTTGACGTGCGCCGCGTCATACCCCTTGCGGAACTTCACCGTCACGGGCAGGGAGGACGCTTTCACCGTGGCTTCGATGATGCGCGCGGCGCGCGGAAGATCCCGCATGAGAGCGCTCCCTTCGCCGTTGCCGGTAATCTTGCGGGCGGGGCAGCCCATGTTGAGATCAATCAGCGCAAGGCCGTCGTGCGCCTCCGCGCAAAGCCGCTTTACCATCGCCGCGACGATCTCCGGCTCCGCGCCGAAGAGCTGCACGCCGTAGGGGCGCTCCGAAGGGGAGGCTGCGAGCAGGGAGGCCGTGCGGTCGCTGCCGTAATAAAGGCCCTTGGCGCTCACCATTTCCGTATACGAAAAATCCGCCCCCATAGCGCGGCAGATCTCGCGGAAAGCGAGATCAGTCACGCCGGCCATGGGCGCGAGCAAAACGGGGAACTCCGTTTTCGGGTCAAAAAAGAGCAAGGGTATTCTCCTTCGAGGAAATCAAAAAACGCTTTGCGGCGGAACAATCCTCAGTCACGGCTCACGCCGTGACAGCTCCTTTCATAAAGGAGCCTTTTGGTCTGTGCGCTCTCAAGCGGCGTCCGTATACGGAATCCGTTGGGCTTCCCCGCTCCCAAAAGCCTCCTTTGGCAAAGGAGGTGGCAGCGCGCAAGCACTGACGGAGGATTGTCGTATACAGAAAAGCGCTGGAGTGAACCACGCCCCGAGCCTCCCTCGGGGAAGGAGCCTTTTGGCTTGTGCGCGCCCTTGCGCCGTTACGGCGTAGGGGAAGGGAGCAGCGAATAATCCGGCGTGGGCGCAGGCGCCATCTCCGGATTTTCCTCGATGAGGGTCATCCCCGTGATATACCAGCGGGAGCCGGAGCGGGCCAGGGAGATCGAGTAGCGCGCAGCCCCCCATTCCGGCAGTTCCGCGCCGGAGTCCGGATCGTCTGCGGCGGCGTTTATCGCGGCAAGGTAGGTCAAAACCTGCATGGTGGCGCGCTTGTTCCAAGGAAGAACCGATACGCCTTCCACATCCACGCGGAAATCAAAGCTCGATACGGTGAATTCATCGTAGATCCCTTTATAGAGCGCGTTGTCGTTGCGCACGAATTCCTCTGTGAAATATTCCGTCAAGTCCAACACCGCGCCGTCGGTCAATATACATTCCGCGCGCGCTTCCAGCCCCTCGGTCACGAGGATGTAAAGGTTGCTGACGTACATGCCTTCCACGAACACGCCGAGGCAGAGCGCCACAATGGCGGTGAAAATCAAAAGCGTGCGCAGCACATACCAGATGGAACGGCTGGCGACCGCGTATTTGTTGCGCGACATAGGCGGTTTCCTTTCAATCTGCCGAAACGGCCGCATACAGCCGCCCCGATACTTCTTCAGATTAAGGATACCACAACGCGCTCCGGAAGGCAAATGAACGGTTTGTGAGAAATGGCGGGGAATGCAGGCACGCGCCCCATGGCAATCCCGGAACGGCTTTCCCGATCGCCGGTCCCTTAAATGAATTTACTGGAGAGAAGCTCAAACGCGCCGGAATGAGCGGGGGACAGGCGGCGGGCCGCGCGTTTACGGCAACGCACGGCCCGGCCCTTTTGCGCAATTACCGTTCATACGGCGTGACGACCCATTTGATGCAGCCGTCCTTCTGGTTGCCGAAAACGTCATAGCCCGTGAGGATGTCGTTGAGCGGCGCGCGGTGCGTAATCATGAGGCCCGTGTCGAGCCGCTTGGTTTCGATAAGCCGCATGATGTCCCCACAGGCGTTCGCGTCTACGCCACCGGTCTTGAAGGTGAGGTTCTTGCCGTACATCAGGTGCAGCGGCAAGGACTGCGCCTCCGCGTACAGCGCCACGACCACGATGACCGCGTTCGGCCGCGCGGCCTGCCAGGCCAGCTCGAACGTATTTTTTGCGCCCGCGACCTCGAACACGCGGTCCGCACCGCGGCCCTCGGTCAGCTCCCGCACAGCGGCAGGCACGTCGTCCCGCTTCGGGTTGAGCGCCACGTCGCAAAGGCCGTTCGCTTTGGCGAGGGCAAGGCGCTCGTCGTTTACGTCCACGGCGATGAGCTTCGCCGGGCTATACAGCCGTGCACTCATCATCGTGCAGAGGCCGGTCGGCCCTGCGCCGAGCACAAGCGCCGTGGAAGCAGGTGCGATCTCCCCGATCTGTGCCGCCCAATAGCCCGTGGCGAGCACGTCGCCCACAAAGAGCGCATCCTCGTCCGATACGCTCTCCGGGATGCGCGTAAAGCTCTGATCCGCTGTGGGGACGCGCACGTATTCCGCCTGACCGCCGTCGATCCGGCAGCCGAGTTCCCAGCCGCCCTCCACGCAGTTGTTCACGTAGCCGCGCTTGCAGAAGAAGCATTCCCCGCAGAAGGTTTCCACGTTCACGGCGACGCGGTCCCCGGGCCGGAACCGGCGCACGAGAGCGCCCGTTTCCACGACCTCGCCCACGAACTCATGCCCGAGCACCACCCCTTCCTTCGCGCGCGGCACCGTGCCATGGATGATATGTAGGTCGCTTGAGCAGATGCTCGCGCGCGTCACGCGGACGATCGCGTCGCGCGGGTCCTGGAGCTTCGGCATGGGCCTGTCGCAAAGCTCGACTTTCCCTTTTTCCTTCCAAACAAGCGCTTTCATGGTTTCCATTTCTGTTTCGCTCCCTTTCCAATCTGTGGTCGTATGTTACCGGAGTGCGGGACCCGCCCCGCTGTGCTTCACAGCGTTTCCGCGAGCGCGACGGCCTTTGCCTTTGCTTCCGCGAGGATCTCCTCCGGCGGGCGCGTGCCGAGGTCAAGGCCGTCGGCGGCTATACAGTCGAAGCGTGGGATGCCGAAGAAGCCGCAGAGCGCTGCGAGGTAGCGCGCACCCATCTCGTCCGGCGCGTCGTCATAAGCGCCGCCGCGCGTGGTCAGAAACACCATGCGCTGCGCACGGCAGACGCCATAGCAGCCGCTTTCGTTGCAGCCGAAGGTAATGCCCTCCACGTTGACGTTTTCGATGTAAACCTTCAGCAGAGCCGGGAACGCGAGATCCCACAGGGGCGCGGCGATCACGATCACGTCCGCCGCCGCGAACTGGTGCGCATAGCGGAAACGGGGATGTTCCCGCTCCCCAGCGGCAAGCAGGCGTTCCCGCTGGGCAAAGAAGCCCTCCGAAAAATAGTTGAGCGGCTCGTCCATCAGGCAGAGCGGTGAGACGGAAAGATCCTCCCGCCGCGCGAGCGCGAAAAGCATCGCGTCCGCAAGCTCCTTCGTGCGGGAAAGCTCCCGCCGGATGCAGCAGTCGATAAAAAGCACGTTTTTCATGCGGGTTCCTCCGTTTGCACCAGCAGCACGCCGAAGCGTTCTTCCTTGAGCGCTGCGTCCACCTCCGCCTTTTCCGGCACGGAATCGGCTGCGCCTGGCCTGCCCACGCAGAGCGCCGCGGCCGTCGTCGCCAGGCGGAGCGTATCCGGCACGGAAAGCTCATGCAGCATGCCGTAAAGAAAATAGCCGGTGAACGTGTCGCCCGCGGCGGTGGTATCCACTGCGCGGACGCGGAAGCTCCCGCAGCGCGTCACGCGGCCGCCCGGCTCCATGCAGCGCGCGCCAAGCGCGCCAAGCGTCAGAAGCACGCCGCAATGCGGGTAGTTTGCATGCAGCGCCGGGAGGATCGCCTCCTCGTCCTCCGTGCCGGCGAGCGCGCCGCCCTCCACCTCGTTGACGATGAGCCAGGTGAGCTTATCGAGCGGATATTCCCGGACACGGCCGTCCATCGGCGCGGCGTTGAGCGCGACGGCAAGGCCGCGCTTTGCAGCCTCCTCAATGATATATGGCACGAGGTTCGTCTCGTTTTGCAGCAGCACGAGACCGCCTTCCCCTTCTGCCGTAAACGCATCGAACGCGGAATCCACGAACTCCTTTGTGAGCATTTGGTTTGTGCCGCCATAAAGCAGGATGCAGTTCTGCCCGGAAGCGTCTACCTGGATGATCGCGTGCCCCGCCGCGTGCGCAGTGGGCATGAGCAGGCGCACGTCCACCCCGTTTTGCAGGAGCTTATCGCGCAGCATGCCGGCTGCGTCCCCGAGAAGCCCCGCATGCCACACTGCGCTGCCCGCCTTCGCCGCCGCGATAGACTGGTTCAACCCCTTGCCACCGCAGTTGACCATAAGGCTTTCTGCGGCCTTCGTTTCGCCGGGGCGCAGAAATGCGTCCACAGCGTACACATAATCGATGTTGAGCGAGCCAAAGTTGAGAATGCGCATGGGAAAACTCCTTTGCATGATTGATTCGGGCCTGTTTTTCCTGTATCCTAATACCAAGGGATAATTTTATGAAAAGGCAGGTCTTTCGTTATGAGTTTGCAACCGCATATCCGCCTCGATGAAACCGCGGGCGCGCGCTGCGCGCTCCTGCCGGGGGATCCGGCGCGGCTCGACCGCATCGCTCCGTTCCTCACGAACGTACGGGAGCTTGCCTATAACCGGGAATACCGCGGCCTTGTGGGCGAGTATCAGGGCCTTCCCGTGCTGGCTGTCTCCACCGGCATCGGCGGCGCGAGCGCGGGCATCGCCGTGGAGGAGCTCAGCAACATCGGCGTTACCGCGATGATCCGCATCGGCAGCTGCGGCGCCTTGCAGCCGAAGGTGAAGCTCGGAGACCTCGTCCTCGTATCCGGCGCGGTGCGGGATGACGGCGCTTCCAAAATGTATATCGACCCAATTTTCCCCGCCGTGCCGGACGCGGAGCTGCTCTTCGCCTGCGTCAGTGCCGCGAAGGCGATTGGCGCGCCCTACCACACCGGCGTTGCCCGAAGCCACGACAGCTTTTACACCGACCATGAAGCCGAACGCAACGCCTATTGGCACAAGGCGGGCGTGCTCGGCAGCGACATGGAGACGGCGGCGCTTTTCACCATCGGCGCGCTGCGCGGCGTGAGGGCGGCCGCTATCCTCAACAACGTCGTCGCCTTTGAAGATAAGGAAGATACCGCCTCCGCCATCGGAGATTATGTGGACGGCGCGGCGCTTGCGCTGCGCGGCGAGGAGAACGAGATCCGCGTGGCGCTCGCGGCGCTGCGGCAGCTCTTTGCATGACGCTATTATAACACAGCCGCAAAAGAACGCGAAAGGGAAAAGCCTGAAGCGCAGGTTTTTCCTCTGGCCGTCAGCAAATGCCTTTTGACTTTTGCTGATGCGGTTACAATTTACAGATGCCTGCTTTGCTTGCGGCCGCTGCAAATTGCAAAGAAACCCTTGCTGCGCAAGGCTCCTGCGGTTCCGGCGCACTTGTCGCCGGAACCGATCAAAGCCTCCGGGGGCTGCGGTTCCCCGAACCCCAAAGGGTTTGCCGATGGTCTGAGGGAAAAATAAACTTGCAGGAAAACAGACGGACATATCGCCCATACCTCTTCTGCAATAGCATGGCACACTCTCTGAAACTGCATAATAAATCAGCGGAATATTGCTGCATACAATAATAAATTCTGCATTGATATGCTAACAAAAAGCGGCCGTCCAAGGCTGCCAGTCAAGCGGAGAATGCTTCTGGATCGCGCGCTCCTGCCGCTACATCTGTGCCGTGGATCCAGATATTCCAATAAACATGCTGGAAGATGAATCGCACATTCCCGGAGGCAGCCTTTTTGCATGCTCTCACCTGCTAGGCGCACTCGCGGCGTTCGGATGTGCGACGGCAAAATAAAAAACAGCAAAAAAGCATAAAAATACTTGACAAGGTGATTCCAATGCGCTAATATGCATAAACATAAGATAAAAGGTGCAATATTATGCACCGAAGGAGATACTATGAAAAAGCAGGTAAAAAAAGTTGTATTGGCTTATTCCGGCGGCCTGGACACTTCCGTCATCATTCCCTGGCTGAAGGAAAATTATGATAATTGCGAAGTTATCGCCATGTCCGGCGACGTGGGCCAGGGCGACGAGCTCGAAGGCCTTGAAGCGAAGGCGCTCAAGACCGGTGCTTCCAAGCTGTATGTGGAAGACCTGAAGGAGACTTTCGTGACCGATTACATCTATCCCGCCGTCAAGGCCGGCGCGGTCTACGAAAAGGAATACCTGCTCGGCACGGCGCTCGCGCGGCCGGCCATTGCGAAGCGGCTCGTCGAAATCGCCCTGAAGGAGGGAGCAGACGCGATCTGCCATGGCTGCACAGGCAAGGGCAACGACCAGGTGCGCTTCGAGCTCACGATCAAAGCGCTCGCGCCGGAACTCACGGTCATCGCGCCGTGGCGGGAATGGGAATTCAAATCCCGCGAGGATGAGATCGCCTATGCGGAAGCGCATGACATCCCGCTCAAGATCAACCGGGAAACCAACTACTCCAAGGACAAGAACCTCTGGCATCTTTCCCATGAGGGCCTCGACCTGGAGAATCCCGCCAACCAGCCGGCCTACGGCAAGGACGGCTTCCTCGAAATGACCGTGCCGCCCAAGAAGGCGCCGGACGCCTCCGCATTCGTTTCGATCTCCTTTGAAAAGGGTGTGCCCGTCGCGGTAAACGGCGAGAAGCTCAGCCCTGTGGCGATCGTCGATACGCTCAACAAGATCGGCGGCGCGCACGGCGTCGGCCTCCTCGACATGGTGGAAAACCGCCTCGTGGGCATGAAATCCCGTGGCGTGTACGAAACGCCGGGCGGATCCATCCTCTACAAAGCGCATGAACTGCTGGAGCAGATCTGCCTTGACCGGGATACCCTGCATTATAAGCTGCTCGTCGCGGAGCAGTTCGCGGAGCTGACCTATTTCGGCAAGTGGTTCACGCCGCTGCATGAGGCTATCCGCGCCTTTATCGACAAAACGCAGGAATACGTGACCGGAGAAGTGAAGCTCGAGCTTTACAAGGGCAATATCATCCCCGCGGGCGTCACCTCCCCATATTCCCAGTATTATGAGGAGCTGGCCACCTTCGGCGAGGATCACGTGTACGACCAGGCGGAATCCAAGGGCTTCATCGACCTGTTCGGCCTTTCCATCAAGATGAACGCGCTTGCCAAGCAGGGCAAGATCAAGTAAACGGGAGAATCTGTAACGATGCAAACGATGTGGGCAGGGCGCTTCCAGAAACAGATTGACGCGGACGTGAACGATTTCAACTCGTCCATCTCCTTCGACGCGCGCATGTTCCGGCAGGATATTGCCGGCTCTCTCGCGCATGTGGCGATGCTCGCAAAAGCGGGCGTCGTCACCGCCGCGGAGCGCGACGCGATCACGGCCGGGCTCGGTTCCATTCTGGACGACCTGACGAGCGGCGCCCTCCCCATTGATCCGGATGCGGAGGACATCCACATGTTCGTGGAGGCGGAGCTGACCCGCCGCATCGGGGATGCGGGCAAGAAGCTGCACACCGCGCGCAGCCGCAACGACCAGGTGGCGATTGACCTCCGGCTGTACCTGATGGACGCGATCGACGCCATCTCCGGCGCGGCGAAGGAGTTGCTCTCGGCGCTGCTCAAGCAGGCCGAAGCCTATGCAGCCACGATCCTGCCGGGCTACACGCATTTGCAGCGCGCGCAGTCCATCACCTTCGGCCATCACCTGATGGCCTATGCGAACATGATCGAGCGCGACCTCAAGCGCCTCGCGGCCTGCCGCGAAAGCGCGGCGGTTTCCCCGCTCGGGTGCTGCGCGCTCGCCGGCACCACCTACCCGACCGACCGCGCCATGACTGCAGCAGCTCTTGGCTGCGCCGGCCCGTGCGAAAACAGCATGGACGGCGTTTCGGACCGGGATTTCGTGATCGAACTCGCCGCATGCATCGCCATGATGATGATGCATCTTTCCCGCTTCTCGGAGGAGATCATTCTCTGGTGCTCGTGGGAGTTCCATTTCATTGAGCTGGACGACGCGTATTCAACGGGCTCAAGCATTATGCCGCAGAAGAAGAACCCGGACATCCCGGAGCTCGTGCGCGGCAAGGCGGGCCGCAGCTACGGCAACCTGATGACGCTTCTCACCGTCATGAAGGGCCTGCCGCTCGCGTACAACAAGGACATGCAGGAGGACAAGGAGGCCATCTTTGACAGTGTGGATACGGTTCTCCAGTGCCTCCACGTGTTCACCCCCATGCTTGCTACCATGAGCGTCCTGCCGGACAATATGCGCAAGGCGGCGGCAAACGGGTTCATCAACGCAACGGACTGCGCGGATTACCTCGTCGGCAAAGGGCTGCCCTTCCGTGCGGCGTATAAGATCACGGGGGAGCTGGTCGCACGCTGCATCGCGGACGGCGCGACGCTCGAGACGCTTCCGCTTACGGTCTACCAGGAATATTCCGACGCGTTTGGCGCGGATGTATACGAGGCCATCGACCTGGACGCCTGCGTGGTGAAGCGCACATCCTTCGGCGGCACCTCTCCCGCTTCCGTGCGGGCACAGATCGCGGCGATGCGGGAAAGGAACGCGCTGTAGCCCCATAGAGAACGGGCGGATAAATCTTTTCGGAGGGAACGGGAAACATGGAACTTCGCAAATTGGATGAAACTTACATTGAAAGTACATACGCGCGGCATAGCCCCATCCTGATGCGCGGGAAGGGATCCCGGGTTTATGACAGCGAAGGGAAAGCATATATTGATCTGGGCGCAGGCATCGCAAACAGCTTTGGGTTTTCCGACCCAGGCTGGCAGGCGGCGGTGATGTCCCAGCTGCTTCAGCTGCAGAACGGCTCCAACTATTATTACAGCGCTCCGCAGGCGATGCTTGCGGAGCAGCTTTGCAAGCGCACCGGCATGCGGAAGGTCGTGTTCAGCAATTCCGGCGCGGAGGCGAACGAGTGTGCCATCAAGCTCGCCCGCAAATGGGGTGTGGAACGGCATGGGCCGGAACACTACCACATCATTGCGCTGGAAAACGGCTACCATGGCGGCACGCTCGGCGCGCTTTCCGCCGCTGGGATGCCGCAGCTCCAAGCGGGCTTCGGTCCGATGCTGCCGGGCTTCCACCTGGCCCCGGCAAACGACCTTGCCGCCGCTGCGGCGCTTGCGGAGGAATACCCTGCCTGCGCCATGATGGTCGAGCTCATCCAGGGCGAGGGCGGCATAACCGTGCTCGGCACGGACTACGTGAAAGGCCTTGCGGCGCTTTGCCGGCAAAAGGATATGCTCTTCATCGTGGACAAGGTGCCCACAGGCAACGGCCGCACGGGTACGCTATACGCATATGAGCAGTTCGGCGTGATGCCGGACGTCGTCACCACCGCAAAGGGCCTCGCGGGCGGCCTCCCCATCGGTGCGACGCTCATTGGCGCGAAGGCTGTGGGTACGCTCACGAGCGGCACGCATGGCTCCACGTTCGCGGGCAACCCGGTCTGCGCGGCGGCGGCGCTCGCGGTGCTCAACCGCATCGACAGCACGCTGCTCCAGACCGTAGCGGAAAAGGGCGAATACGTAAAACGGCAGCTTGCGGACACCAAGGGCGTCAAAGCGGTGAGCGGGCTTGGCCTCCTCATCGGCGTGCTGCCGGAAAAACGCCCGGCGGCAGACATCGTGGAGGCATGCGAAGCGCGCGGCGTGCTGCTGCTCACAGCGAAGGACAAGCTGCGCATCGCCCCCGCGCTCAACATCCCGATGGAAGAGCTTACGGCGGCGCTCAGCATCGTAAAGCAGGAGCTCGCTGCGGAATAAGGTAATCCCCAGCATCCCACACCATATCGCAGCGCTTGCTGCAAACGCGAAAAAACTCCCTCCGCTGTGCTGCGGCGCATGGCAGAAGGAGTTTTACTGCGTTCGATCCTTGCCCTTTTCACACTGTGGGATGCATATAGTTCGCGCGAAATTCCGCCTCGTCGCCATAGACGTAATTGATATAAACGGGGACGTCTCCCCCTTTTTCCAGCAGGATGGGCTCGTGCCCGCCGAGCGCGGGCAGGAGGATGCGGAAGGAGCCGTCCTCTCCCGGCTCCGCAAGGAAGCTGCGCGGCGTGCCGTCCGCCCAGGCGCCGGTGAGCGTAAACGTGCCGTCGTTATTAGCGGCATACGTCCCTTCTTCCACAACGCGGCTATCGAGATACAGGACATACGCGCCCGTGCCGCTTTCATCCGGCGAACCCGCAGTAAGCTGGACGGTTACGTTTGGGCGGCTCAGCGTGACGGTAGCGCGCTCCCCGCCGTCCTCCCAAGTGACCTGTTCCTCGGGCCGGACGCTGACATACGTCCCGCGCAGGACGGCGGGCGGCTTCGCCCGGAAAAACAGCAGCGGGACAGCGATGAGCAGCAGCAGGCCAAGGGCGACCGCGAAGACAGTGCGATCCTCCCGGCGCTTCCTGCGGCCCTGAGCGTTCGATTCCGCAAGCACGCCGGAAAGCAGCGTCTCACATTCCTGCGGCAGCGGTTCCGCCGCCCGTTCCCCCGCAAACAGCTCCGCGATGGTGAGCCCGAGTGCCGACGCGAGCGGCTCTACCAGCGAAACATCCGGGAAGCCGATGCCGCGCTCCCATTTGGAAACGGTCGTATCCGAAATATGCAGCGCCTGCGCAAGCGCCTTTTGCGTGAGTCCTCGCTCCCTGCGGGCGGCCGCGATGAGCGCTCCCGTTTTTTCGTACTGCTTCATGGTGATCAAGCCTCCATTTCCACGCGCCTGCCCGGCGCGCTTCGCTTGAATACAGCATACGCCAAAAGCGCCCGTTTTGGCAACCGACGCTGCGTCGAGTTGCGTAAAAGGACCGGAGAATGGGGGCATTCGCATGTGCAAAAGAAAGGGATAGGAAGTACGGCAATCCTCAGTCATGGCTTGCACTGTTTATTGCGACTGTTTGCAAATGCCGCGCAAGTAAGGACAATCCTCAGTCCGCTTCGCGGACAGCTTCTTTGCCAAAGGAGCCTTTTGGGTATGCGCTTTCGAAGGTCATCCGAATACGAAATCCGTTGGAGTTCATCACTCCCAAACGCCCCCTTTTTGAAAGGGGGTGGCAGCGCGCAAGCCGCTGACGGGCGATTGCCTTACCAAGGCACCGATCCGTAAAGCATGTCGGGAGTTGCTGTATTCCAGCGCGCTACGTGCATGCCGGACAATTGCCGAATATTAGCAGCATTTCAATTATAAAACATCCATCGTTACTCTGTAAAACCTGGGTTATATATAAAAACCCGTAAAAAGCAAAAGCCGGACTGCGAAAACGCGCCCGGCTGGATACATGAGAAATTCTGTCCTGTAATGAAAAAAGTGAATGGGGAAACCGTTATTCTGCGTTGACGACCAAATTTTCCACGCCCGCTTCTTCCGCAGCCGCAATGGCGCGCGCAAAATCGCCCACGCGGGCGGGTGTGTGCGCGTCGCTTCCGATGACGAACTTCGCGCCGTAGGAAGCGGCCTCGCGGAGCTGCGAGGACGTCATGCTCACATGGCTCGCGTTGATCTCCAGCAAAATGCCAAGTTCCGCCGCACCGCGCGCCAGGGTCGGGATGTCCGCCTGGACATATTCGCACGGGTGGGAGAGCATGCCGATGCGGTAACGGTCCGCCGTTTCGAGCAGCGCCTCGGCCACTCGCACCGGGTCGGCCCTGCCAAGACCGAAGGATTCGCGGAACGCGCCGCGCGTCGCCTTGTCCTCCGGCCAAACGCCCTTGTGGTAGCCGAGCAGAAGCACATCGAACGGGGCGAGATCCGCGCCCTCCGGAATGACTGCGCCCGGCAGCGGCGCATCGCATTTCCCGGCGGCAATGAGGTTGCACTCAAGGCCCATGAGCACCTCGATCTCGTTGGCATAGCGCCGGGCGAGGGCGTCCACCTCCCGGCGCAGCTGGAGCAGACGCCCGCCGCGCACGCCATAAAAGAGGTGAGCCCCCGCATGCTCGCTGATTGCGATGCGGCGGAGGCCTTTCTCGACCGCGGCAAGGACGTTTTCTTCCGGTGTGCCCTTGCCGTGGCTGTAATTCGTATGGGTATGGTAATCCGCGGTGACGATCATTCCTCTGCGCTTTCTTTCGCTTCCTGCTTCTGCTTGATGGAACGCGCCACGAGGATGACCAGGAGGTTCATCAGGGAGATCATAGTGCTGTTGGTCTCGCGGCCCATGATGGCCTTGAAGTCATCCAGCCGGGAGGTGCAGAAGAAGTAATCCGCGATCTGCGCGGCGGGCGCGTTGATGTAATTGCAGAGGAAAGCGCACGTTGCGCCGTTGCGCTTGGCGGCTTTGAGCGCCTCGTTGAGCACCTTGTTGCGGCCGGTGCGCGAGATGCCGATGAACACGTCGCCCTTGCGGAAACGCTTCTTGTAAACATTGATGGAGAGCGGGTCCGTAATGACGAGCGCCTCAAGGCCGATCGTATGGAACTGGTTCATTACATCCTCCGCAAGCAGCGCGGAGCTTGCGGTGCCGCAGAGGAAGATGCGCTCCGCACCCTCGACCGTGTGGGCGAGGGAGATAAGCGCCTGCTTGTCGAGCGCCTTGTAGGTGTCCTCCAGCGCGTTGACGGCGGCGCTGTACGCTTTTTCGATAACGGTCTCCTCGCTGTCCTCGGGGAGGATCGTCGTGTTCTTCTGCGGTTCCATGGTGGCAGTGCCGGAAGCGAGGGCGACGCGGAAATCCAGAAAGCCGCTGTAGCCGAGCTTGCGGGCGAGGCGCGTGACGGAGGGGACGCTCACGCCAGAAGCCTCCGCGATCTCGTTAATGACCATGCGCGTTGCGCGTTCGGAATTTTCAAGGATGAAGTCGGCAACCTTCCTCTCCGCGCTCGGGAGCGTTGCATAGGCGGAGCGGATCTTCATTTTAGCAGGCATGTTCGTTTCTCCTTCGGTTGAATTTTATCTTACGCCCGCGCCGCGAGGAACCTCCGGCGATGCGAAAAGGAAATTACATCAGGGCCAGGCAAGATAATCGTTTTAATTTAAACCTAATATACAACACCTTCACGGGAAAATGCAATAAAAAAATGATATAAACTTTAAAAATTTTACAATATGGCCACAGTTCGCATGCGGGGCCGAACGCAAAAGCAAAAAAGCTGCGAACAAACCCCACTTTTCCGCCCGCGCGGTTGACTTCACCCGGCGGAAATACTATAATGTACACGGATTATGGCCTTGCGTTTCCTTTAATATGCGCGTGGGCTTTAAAGGAAGCAAAGGATATAATACAACAGTCCAATATGACACAGGAGGATATTCTGAAATGGCAAAGACCATGACAATCGATGGCAATACCGCTGCCGCGCATGTCGCATATGCGTTTTCCGACGTGGCCGCGATATATCCCATCACCCCTTCGTCCCCAATGGCGGAGGTTGCAGATGACTGGGCTGCGAACGGCAGGCTGAACCTGTTCGGCCAAAAGGTCCGCATCGCGGAAATGCAGTCTGAGGCGGGCGCTGCGGGCGCTGTGCACGGCTCCCTTTCCGCAGGCGCGCTGACGACCACGTTCACCGCTTCCCAGGGCCTTCTGCTGATGATCCCGAACATGTACAAGATCTCCGGCGAGCTGCTGCCCGGCGTGTTCCACGTTTCCGCCCGGGCCCTGGCCTATCACGCCCTGTCCATCTTCGGCGATCATAGCGACGTGATGAGCTGCCGCCAGACCGGGTTTGCCATGCTGGCTTCCGCCTCCGTGCAGGAGGTCATGGACCTGGCCCTGGTCACCCACCTGGCCGCCATCAAGGGCAGCATGCCCTTCGTCCATTTCTTCGACGGCTTCCGTACCTCCCACGAGGTGCAAAAGGTGGAGGTCATCGATTACGACGACATGGCCAAGCTGTGCGACTTTGAGGCGGTCAAGGCCTTCCGCGCCCGGGCCATGAACCCCGAGCATCCCCACCTGGGCGGCACCGCCCAGAACCCGGATATCTACTTCCAGGGCCGGGAAGCCGCCAACAAACAGTATGACGCCATCCCCGGCATCGTGCAGCACTATATGGACGAGGTGGGCAAGCTCACCGGCCGTAGCTATCACCTGTTCGATTACGTGGGCGCCCCGGATGCGGAAAACATCATCATCGTCATGGGCAGCGGCGCCGACGTGGTGGAGGAAACCATCAACTACCTGAACGCCAAGGGCGCCAAGTACGGCCTCCTCAAGGTCCGCCTGTACCGTCCCTTTGCTGCGGACGCCTTCATCAAGGCCATTCCCCAAAGCGTCAAGAAGATCGCCGTGCTGGACCGCACCAAGGAATCCGGCTCCCTGGGCGAGCCCCTGTATCTGGAC
>OHGK01000953.1_pt1 | contig 17204 bp, 8 predicted proteins | sample 1567671 | NCBI WGS metagenome assembly OHGK01 (sample SAMEA3879577, study PRJEB24766) | human gut metagenome | biome: human-associated habitat; feature: feces | place: USA | collected 1985/1987 | reverse complement strand
CCCGTAAGAAAGGCTTCGGATGGGTGATTTGGATTGTCCGGGCCTTCGTGGAAAACTACGTGGAGACTTCGCCTCCGGGAAAAAAGAATTATGTGGATTTCGGGCCGGTCAACACGGTCGTTTCGTCCAATTTTATAGATAAGGTACGTTTCCGGGCCAGTGCGCAGACCACGGCCAATCTGAGCCCTCATCTCTTCCTGAAAGGATATGCGGCATACGGAGTACGGGACAAGAAATGGAAATACGAAGGAGAAGTGGAGTATTCGTTTTTGAAGAAACAATATTCGCCGGAAGAGTTTCCGCGAAACTCGATAGCGATTTCTACCCGTTACGACGTAATGGCTCCCTCAGATGCCATGTTGCCTACGGACAAAGACAATGTGTTCACGTCGCTCAAGACGCAGACCATCGACCAAATGTCTTATTTCCGTCAATACAACATACGTTATGTATATGAATTCGACAACCATTTCGGAATTACGGCACAATTGCGCCATATCACTCAAAACCCGACAGGCACGCTGTTCTATCGTACGCTGGGCGGACAAATAGTGCCGGAACTGACGCAAAGCGAGGCGACACTGAGTTTGCGTTACGCGCCGGGCGAAAAGGTGGTAGTCACGAAACAAAGACGTCATCCGGTCAACCACAATTATCCTATTTACACGTTAATGCACACGACCGGCTTCAAAGATGTTTTGGGAGGGGACTATGCTTCCAACTACACGGAACTGTCCGTGACAAAGCGTTTCTGGTTAAACTCATACGGGCGCATTGATATTTACGGTCGTGCGGGAGCGCAATGGAACAGGGTACCGTTTCCGTTGTTGATTACGCCTGCGGCGAATAATTCATATATCATACAGCGCAGCATGTTCAATATGATTAACAACATGGAATTCATGAACGACCGTTTCGTCTCGTTGGACGTGCAATGGGATTTGAGCGGCAAGCTGTTCAACCGGATACCCTTACTCAAACATCTGAAATGGCGTGAGGTGATAGGTTTCAAGACGCTTTACGGCACGTTGACGGACAAGAACAACCCATTTAAACAAGGGAATCAAAGCGATTTGTTCGAGTTCCCGTCACGGAACGGACAACCGACCAGTTTCGTAATGGGGGACACTCCCTATATGGAACTGAATGTGGGTATTCACAATATCTTCAAGATACTTCGTGTGGACTACGTACGCCGGTTGAATTATCTGAACGCACCCAATGCCAAGAAGAACGGCGTGAGATTCGTATTGCAGTTTGACTTTTAAGGAGGATTTGACATGGCAGCACCTTTGGCAGAAAGATTACGTCCGCAAACGCTGGACGATTACATCGGACAAAAGCATTTGGTCGGTCCGGATGCCGTTTTACGTAAGATGATAGATTCGGGTCGTATTTCTTCATTTATTTTATGGGGACCGCCGGGTGTCGGTAAAACGACTTTGGCGCAAATCATTGCCCACAGGCTCGAAACGCCGTTTTACACGCTGAGCGCGGTAACAAGTGGTGTGAAGGACGTTCGCGAGGTGATAGAAAAGGCGCGGAACAACCGTTTCTTTACCCAGGCCAGTCCGATTCTTTTCATTGACGAAATCCATCGTTTCAGCAAATCCCAGCAGGACTCTCTCTTGGGCGCTGTGGAGCAGGGAACGGTCACGCTGATCGGAGCCACGACGGAAAATCCGTCTTTCGAGGTCATACGTCCGCTTTTGTCCCGTTGCCAGTTGTATGTCTTGAAAAGTCTGACGAAAGACGACCTGCTGGAATTGCTGCACAAGGCTGTGGAAAGAGATATCATACTGAAAACGAAACATATCGAATTTCGCGAAACGGATGCCATGCTCCGGTATAGCGGAGGAGATGCCCGCAAGCTGCTGAATATTCTTGAACTGGTGGTAGAGGCTGACGGAACGGACCAAGTGGTTATCACGGACGCAGTCGTAGCCGAAAGGCTTCAGCAAAACCCGTTGGCATACGATAAGGGTGGAGAATTGCACTATGACATCATATCGGCTTTCATCAAAAGTATTCGGGGGAGCGATCCGGACGCCGCTTTGTACTGGTTGGCGCGAATGATAGAAGGTGGGGAAGACCCCTCGTTTATTGCGCGGCGACTGGTCATTTCCGCCAGTGAAGACATAGGTTTGGCCAATCCGAATGCACTGCTTTTGGCCAATGCCGCTTTTGAAGCTGTCATGAAGATAGGATGGCCGGAAGGGCGTATCCCTTTGGCCGAGGCTACGGTCTATCTGGCAACCAGTCCGAAAAGCAACTCGGCTTATAAGGGTATCAATGATGCCTTGCAGCTCGTACGGCAAACCGGGAATTTGCCTGTACCGTTGCACTTGCGTAATGCGCCTACCCAACTTATGGAAGAATTGGGGTACGGCAAGGACTATAAGTATGCACATGACTATCAGGGGCATTTCGTGGAACAGCAATTTTTACCCGACGACATTCGTAACAAAAGAATCTGGCATGCCCAAGAGAATGCGGCGGAAGCTAAATTGCAGGAACGGATGCTGCATCTATGGAAAGACCGCTATAAATAATTTTTGCCTTGTCCCCTCTCCACGGAGTTTATGAAAACACCTTTCATCTTTCAGACTAAAAGGCAATTTATTGATGTATAACGTGTTATGGCATGAAGGATAAAAGAGTCATCTTTCAGTTTCCCTTCATGACCGTGAACGGTGGAAAGTTTGGCTTACGTTATTGAATCGTTCGGCTGAGAAAAAAAGTGTTTCTTCAGCCAAACGATTTTCCAACCTCAGGAGATTGAAATGACAGGTGGCTGAAGGATGACTGAAACATCTTTTAGGTTTCAATATCCTCATTATGAATATGATAGACTCTATCCTGAAGGATGAAGGATGTTTTTGCAAATTCTATTGCGCTAATCTGTGTTTTTTGTGAGGCTGTTCCATGGAATTTTGCTAACTTTGTCTTTTCATATCTACATTGTTAAATAGAAAACGCTACAAATACAGATGAAAAGCGATATAGAAATTGCCCGTGAGTGCCGATTGAAGCCGATTGAAGACATTGCCCGCCAAGTACAGATTCCTGTGGATGAATTGGAACATTATGGGAAATACATTGCCAAAGTGCCGGAATCACTGATTGACGAGAAAAAAGTAGAAAACAGTAATTTGATTTTGGTTACGGCCATTACTCCCACGAAGGCCGGTATAGGCAAGACTACCGTTTCGGTAGGTTTGGCTTTGGGACTGAGCCACATTGGGAAAAAGAACATCGTGGCTTTGAGAGAACCTTCTCTCGGTCCGTGTTTCGGTTTGAAAGGCGGTGCGGCTGGAGGCGGTTATGCCCAGATATTACCGATGGACAAAATCAACTTGCATTTTACGGGGGATTTCCATGCCGTTACTTCGGCTCATAATATGATTGCCGCTTTATTGGACAACTACATCTATCAGCATCGGGATGAAGGTTTTGCCATGAAAGAAATTTTGTGGAAACGCGTGTTGGACATTAACGACCGGAATTTGCGTTATGTCGTAACCGGACTGGGAGCCAAGACGAATGGGGTCACGATGGAAAGCGGTTTCGACATTACTCCGGCATCTGAAATCATGGCGATTCTTTGCTTGTCGAAAAATGAACATGATCTGCGCCGCAGAATCGAGAACATATTGTTGGGCACTACAATCGAGGGAAAACCGTTCCGCGTAAAAGACATGGGAGTAGCTGGGGCAATATGCGTACTTTTAAAAGACGCCTTACATCCCAATTTGGTACAAACCACGGAAAACACACCGGCTATCGTGCACGGAGGACCTTTTGCCAATATCGCACACGGATGCAACTCCATATTGGCCACCAAACTGGCTATGACGTACGCTGATTATGTGGTGACGGAGGCCGGTTTCGGGGCAGACTTGGGGGCGGAAAAGTTCTTCAATATCAAATGCCGGAAGTCCGGTTTGAATCCCAAACTCACCATACTTGTCGCTACGACCCAAGGTTTGAAAATGCACGGTGGGGTAGCGTTGGAAGATATTAAGAAACCTCATTCGGAAGGGTTGAAGAAGGGTTTTGAGAATCTGGACAAGCATATCAGGAACATGCAGGCCTTCGGGCAGACGGTAGTGGTTTGTTTCAATCGTTATGCAACGGATGTGGATTCGGAAATAGAGTTGTGCCGCGAGCATTGTGAGAATATGGGAGTAGGCTTTGCCGTGAACAATGCTTTCTCGGAAGGTGGAAAGGGAGCAGTTGAGCTGGCCGAACTTGTGGTGGACGCTATCGCCAACCGCCCATCCCGTCCGGTCGTGTTCTCATATACAGACCGTGATAATATCGAGACGAAAGCGGAAAAAGTAGTTCGTCAAGTGTATGGAGCCGACGGTGTCGTTTTCTCAGCCGCAGCCCGTAAAATGTTGGAAAGGGTACGTCAGTTGGGTATAGAGGATTATCCCGTCTGTATAGCCAAAACGCAATATTCATTTTCGGCAGATGCCCATGCATACGGAGTGCCGCACGGATTTAAAGTGCAAATTCGGGATATAGTAGTCAATTGCGGAGCCGAAATGATCGTACTGATAGCCGGAGATATATTGAGAATGCCCGGATTGCCGAAATCTCCCCAAGCGGAACGGATTGATTTAATCGACGGAAGAATAGAAGGGCTTTCTTGACACATTTGGGCGAACATCACGGGACCTGATTTATAGGGGATATGAGAAATCCGACGTTTTGTATAACAGGAAGAAAGAATCTTTCGGCTATATGCGTGTCTGTCATATTAGGATTATGTATAGGAGTCGGATATCATTGGTATGCTTCTTCCCGTCCGGACATCACAAGAGTCGGAAAAGTAGATACCCTGAATACGCAAGCTCGTTTGGTGCGCTACGTCTATCCGGACAGTGCGTTACTGTTTGCCCGGAAAGCAGCCCGTATGGCCCGGAATTATGCGGACGGGCGAAGCGAGGCCTTAAATCATCAAATGTTCATTTGCTTCTTGCGAATGGACTTTGATGAGTGTATGGATTTGTACAATCGGATTCAGCAGTCCACCAGTAACCAGATAGAATTGCTGGTGAGCGAAGTGAATATGATGATGATATGCCAACGTGCCGCACAAAACCGTTTGTTCTTCGATTATTATAACCGCGCACTTGAAAGGATTCAACGTATCAGAGAAGAATATGATGAAGTGAAAGGCCGTAATAAAGAACGGTTGGACTACGCCATGACGGAATTCAGTTTGACCACGGCTACCAACTATATCAATCTGATGCAAGAGCAAGAGGCTGAAAAGGAACTTTCGGTAATTGATACGGATGGATATATACGTCAAAATAAAGCTTTACTTATTTACTATTATTACCTGAACGGTTTGATTTGCCAAAATCGTTTGGATCTGGGGAAAGAGCGTGTAGTAGATGCGTTCGATTATTTCTATCTGGCCTACTCTTTCGCTGAGCGTCTCGGTAACATTTACTTTTCCTCCATGTTGGAACAAGTCTTTTCGGAGATGTTTGCCCAACCGAAAAACTATGATATCATCAAGACCTACCGTAAAGTTGAATTGGATTATTTGTACAACTCATTAGTTACGGAGAAACTTAATGAGGCCGGATTCCCTGTATCCCTGCGTCTGTCTACGGCATTAGCCCAAAAGGCTTTGTCCAATGCCGAACAATGCGGAAATCTGTTGCTTAAGATTAACGGATTCCGAGTGTTGGGAAATACTATGTTTGCCAAAGGGGAATATTATAGGGCTTTGAATTGCTTCGAGACGGCTTTGTCATATTTGAATCTTCATCATCAAATTTATTATCCGGAAGACAAAGAGCGATTGCTGACGTCTTTTGAAAGCCGGAAAGACTCGGCAGTAGACATGTTATGGTCGAAAGACAGTGAATTCCCAACCGTTCCGGGCTATTTGACTTACATTCGGGAGCGTTTAAGTGCAACGTACAGCGCGTTGAATGACAAACAGAAATCAGATTATAACCGAAATCTGTATCTGGATTTGATGGATTTTACCCGTCAAGACAAATCTCTCGAAAGCCGTGTAGACATGGTGGCACAAGACAACAAGATATTAAACACACTTTTGGGAACCATTATTTTGCTGACTCTTGTTTTTGGTTTTTTCCTTTTTTTATATGCACGCAAATGGAAACTGCGGGATGCCAAACAATATTCTTTATTGAAAGATATGTCCGAATGGTTTATGGAGGTAGCTTTCACCAAATCGGAAGAAGGACTGGAAGAAGTGCTCAATGCCTATCCTTGGATAAAAAAGGAAAAACGAATCCTTCATGAAATCCTCCGCCCTTATATCAAATGGACGGAAAAGAACCGCATCCTGTCCGACCGAATGGATGAGGAAAGGATGCAGCTTCGTGAAGAATATCTGCAAAGCGAAAGGCAAATAGCCCGCGACAAGAAGACAAACATATCCAAACGGGCGAAAGTTTCTTTAGTACATTCCATCATGCCTTTTATCGACCGTATTTTGTATATGGTACGCCGGATGGAAAACAAAAATGAATATGACCGAGGTACTTTGACCTATATAGGTGAACTTGCAGACGAAATCAATTGCTACAATGATGTACTAGCCGAATGGATTCGTATGAACCGAGGCGAGTTGGAACTGACAATAGAAAGTTTTCCGCTACAAGACTTATTCAAGTTACTGGATAAGGGCCAGTATAATTTCAAACGCAAAGGTATTGACTTTTTAGTGGAACCGACGGACGCATGGGTAAAAGCAGACCGTGCCCTAACCTTTTTCATGCTCAACACTCTGACAGACAATGCACGTAAATTCACGCCTTCGGAAGGGCAAGTCACGGTATGTGCAACAGAATTGGCGGATGCTGTGGAAATTAAGGTCTCAGATACGGGATGTGGACTTACGGAGTCTGAGATAGCATTGATTTTATCTTCAAAAATCTATGATGCTCAACAGATAGGTGTCAATTCTTCGACCGTACGCCATGAAAAAGGAAGCGGCTTTGGCTTGTTGAATTGCAAAGGTATTATCGAAAAGTACAAGAAGTCGGGAGAGTTCTTCAAAGTATGCTGTTTCCATATCGAAAGTGAAGAAAATAAAGGAAGCTGTTTTTCTTTTCGCTTACCTAAGGGAATAAGACGAAAGGGCATGATGGTACTGACGTTTATTTTCTATTTACTCACTTGCGGTCAGTATACGTATGCTATCCGGCCCAATATCGGTAATGCTCCAACTCATGAAGAGACAGACATGAATTACGGAGAGCTTAAATGGGCCGTGTTTTATGCCGATTCGGTCTATTTTGCCAATGTTCACGGTGATTATGAACGCAGTATGCAATATGCCGATTCCACCTTTAAATATATCAACCGTTATTATGAAGACTTCTTGCCGGAAGAATGCGTAAGCCGCCAACTGACAGCTACAGGAAGCGGCATGGAAGAACTTGAATGGTTATCTTTAGGAGTAAAGGCCGACTACTTTCTGATTATGGGATTTCGGAATGAGATGGCTATTGCGGCATTGGCGTTACATGATTGGGAGAAATATGAATTCAACAACAGACAGTTCACGCATTTATATAAACTGTTGACCAAAGACGATTCTTTAGAGGAATTTTACATCCGGCAGCGTAACACACAGATAAACTTGTCGGTCAGTCTGGCCTTATTGGTTTTCATGCTCTTTATTTTTTCCGTCTTAATATACATTGTTTATTTTCGTCGTCGAATTCTGTTCCGTTTCAACGTAATGCAGGTTCTCGAGACCAATCATGCCATGCTGAATGTCATTGAAATGTATGCACGTCCCGAACGTACGGACGAATTGATGTTTCAGCTCCTATCGGTTGTATTGTCCCGACTTAAGGAATTGCATGAAATAAATAGCGTCCGTTTGTTGTTATATCGGGGAAAAGGAGAGAAGATAGGAACGTTTTTACAAGGCAAAGAAGATTATGGAGTTTTGGCAGATTCTCTACTCAGTCAGGCTTATGAAACGGAAAATGCCGTTTTTGATGAAATGTCCAACACACAAATTTACCCTTTGCTTCTTCGCCTAAACGGGAACGAACGTCTCTGTATCGGTTCTGTAGCAGTCAACTATGGGACTTACCGGATGCAAAAAGAAGATTTCATTTTTGAGAATTATATCGTAAACTATCTGGCCATTTTACTGTATGAAGCGGTCATACAGCGGGGGCAAGACCTGGAAAATGTGGAAAGTGCGGAGAACGAGAAACAACGTTCTTTGTACGAAAGAACACGTATCAAAGTACAGAATCAGATTTTGGATAACTGCCTTTCTACCATCAAACACGAATCGATGTATTATCCCAGTCGTATGAAACAAATCATACGGAAACTGGAAGAACAGGAGGAACATCATGATTTGAAAACATCCATCCATTCATTAAGGGAGCTTGCCGAATACTACAAGGAAATATACACTCTGCTGTGCGCGCAGGCAGACCGGCAGATTGACACAGGATACTTTAAATGTGAGAAACTCTCTCCGCACGTCATCGGGAAAGAGTGGATGAAAACCATAGAAGTTTGGAGAAAGAAAAAGGCCTATGACCTTCGCCTGTCTTTTGTCGATGAGTTGCAACAAAATAGTTTTATGAATGTAGATGCTACATTGGTACGCTTCATGTTGGAGACCTTGACGAAAGAATGGGCAACTCGATTGGCGGAACGAGAAAAAGGAGGTTGTTTGACTCTTTGTACATCGGAAGACGATGGTTTTGTCCGTTTTACGTTACAATCCTCCGTTCGGATTTATGATCCGGAAGAAGCTGTAAGGCTATTCCAACCGGATGTCAAGCATTATCCCTATTTGTTGTGCAAGGAAATCGTTCGAGAACATGATAAACTAAATAATTTTTGCGGTTGCCGTATCAATATCGAGACAGATGTACATTCTTCTGGATGCAGTATATGGTTTACCGTACCTAAATATAGATGAAATGGGAATGTATTCTTTTAAAGTCATTATTGTCGAAGACGTTAAACTGGAGTTAAAAGGAACTGAAGAAATCATCCGTACGGAACTCCCGGAAGCCGAAATTATCGGAACGGCAATGAATGAAGGCGAGTTTTGGTGCCTGATTAAGAAAGAAGTGCCGGATTTGCTGTTATTAGATTTGGGATTGGGCGGTTCCACGACCATCGGAGTAGACATTTGCAGACAAGTCCGGTTGACCTATCCCGAATTACGTATCCTGATTTTCACAGGAGAAATACTGAACGAACGCTTGTGGGCCGATGTATTGAAAGCCGGAGCGAATGGCATTATCCTGAAAACAGGTGAACTGCTTACGCGTAACGATGTACGCCAAGTGATGGATGGCCGTAATTTTGTTTTCAACGAGCCTATTCTGGAAAAGATCGTAAGCCGCTTTATGAAATCTGTGGAATCGGAACGTTTACATAAAGATGCACTCATCCATTATGAAATCGATGAATATGACGAACGTTTCCTTCGCCATCTGGCATTGGGTTATACGAAAGAAATGATAACCAACTTGCGCGGAATGCCTTTCGGCGTAAAGAGTTTGGAGAAAAGACAAAATGACTTGATTTCACGCTTATTCGACACCAACGAAAAGGGCGGAATCAATGCCACCCGCTTGGTTGTGAAAGCATTACAATTACATATTATAGACTTAGAACATTTGGAACCGGATGAGGAATAGATTCATGATATACCGGAAAGGGCATAGTGTGGCTTCCGCACTGTTGTTCGTTTTGTTGATTGCACATCTGCTTTTGCCTTTATTGGCATGGTTGGGAAGTGCGGCGGGATTTCCTTTGGGTAATCTGTTTTCCAGCGAGGGAATACGATGGTATTATCTTCATATTCAAGATTGTTACCGTTCTCCGTTCATGACCGTAGTCTTTCCCGTCGTTTTGGTACTTGGAGCGATAGAGCGTTCCGGCTTGTCTGAAATTATAGAGGATTCTGTCAGTAAAGGTGTGCTATCTCTGACTTATCGACAACGTAAGGCTTGCCTTATGGCTGGTACATTCCTGTTATTGTACCTAGCGGGAATGCTACTTTTGTTATTCGGACCATATGCCATATTGCTCAGTGTGACAGGACATCTTTATCCATCTCCTTTCGTGTCCGGCATCTTGCAAACTATGTCTTTGGGTTTTGTCCTGACCTCGTTATTATACGCTGTCCTGAGCTTTCATTTACGAGGCTGGCAGGAATGCTTGTCTGTACTGTATTGGGGAATCCAACGTTATGATGTATGGATTCTCATCTCCATGTTGGCCGTGCAACTCTACAATGCCTTATGCTATGTATGGAACGGAGCCTAAAGAGGATGGGCGGAAAGTTTTCAAGGCTTAAAGGAGCGTCATCCTTAGGCATTCAGGCGAAAATATCTATTTTGATGTAAGTATTAGAAAAAACATGATAAAAGATTTTTTGAAAAGGATAGAGGAAGAACTTAATGAAGAACAGCGTCGGGCCGTCTGTTACGACAAAGGCCCTTCGTTGGTGATAGCCGGAGCAGGGTCGGGCAAGACACGGGTATTAACCTATAAAATAGCCTACTTACTGGAGCGAGGATGGAAACCATGGAACATTCTGGCACTGACTTTCACCAATAAGGCTGCGCGGGAAATGAAAGAGCGTATCGCCCGGTTGGTAGGCCATGAACTTGCAGCCGGATTATGGATGGGAACGTTTCACTCCGTCTTTTCCCGTATCTTGCGGAAGGAAGCCGATAAAATCGGGTTTTCTTCCTATTTTACCATCTACGACCAGGCCGACTCACGAAATCTGATAAAGACCGTTATCCGTGAAATGGGGCTTGACGACAAAACCTATAAACCGGCAAGCATAGCAGCCCATATTTCCAACGCCAAAAACCGCTTGATACTGCCGGAAGCCTATCTGTCCGACAATGCTGTACGAATGGCAGATCAGGCGGCCAAGATACCGATGACGGGAGAAATCTATCTTCGCTACATGTCCCGTCTTCAGCAAGCCGACGTGATGGACTTCGACGATTTATTGCTCTATACTTATATATTGCTCAAAGAACATCCCGAGGTCTGCGAGCGATATGCGGACAAATTCGATTTCGTTTTGGTGGATGAGTATCAGGACACGAATTATGCCCAACACTGTATCATATGGGAATTGACCCACAAGAAACAACAGGTGTGCGTAGTGGGAGACGATGCACAAAGCATTTATAGCTTTCGTGGAGCAAACATTGATAATATCCTTAATTTCACGCAGAAATATAACAATGCGAAGTTGTTTAAACTGGAACAGAACTACCGTTCTACAAAGACAATCGTTTCGGCTGCCAACAGTTTGATAAGCCATAACGACCGACAGATACCGAAGGATGTTTTCAGCGACAAGGAGAAAGGTTCGCCCCTTCATGTGTATTCCGCTTATAGCGATATCGAAGAAGCCGAAATCGTGGTAAACCAAATCGCAGCATTGCGGAGAAAAGAAAAAATGGAATATGATGATTTTGCCATTCTTTACCGTACCAACGCACAGAGCCGCACTTTTGAAGAGGCTTTGCGCAAACGGGGTATGCCTTATCGGATTTACGGAGGACTTTCGTTCTACCAACGAAAGGAAATAAAAGATGTGATAGCCTATTGCCGTTTGACCGTAAATCCCCACGACGAAGAGGCTTTCAAACGGGTCGTCAATTATCCGGCACGAGGGATTGGCCAGACCACGGTGGATAAGATTGTATCCGCAGCCTCCACAGACGGGGTCAGCTTGTGGGAAGTGGTGTCTCGTCCCGAAGAGCATTCCTTGCCCGTAAACAAGGGTACGATGGGTAAATTGAAGGCGTTCACGGATATTATCTCCGGTTTCATCGAGAAAACAGAGCTGATGGATGCCGCCTTTCTCACACAGGAAATCATCCGTGAAAGCGGTATAATGAGAGAGATTTTTCAAGATGTGAGTCCGGAAGGAATGAGTCGTCAGGAGAATGTGCAGGAACTTTTGAGTGGCGTACAGGAATTCGTCTCCAGACGTTTGGAGGAAGGGCAAAGCACCGGACTCAGCGATTTCCTACAAGAAGTATCGTTATTGAGCGATTTGGACGAAGACGAAAGTGACGAACAACACAAAGTGACATTGATGACGATTCACTCGGCCAAAGGGTTGGAGTTTCCGGTGGTATTCATCGTTGGAATGGAAGAAAATCTATTCCCAAGTCCGATGGTGGGAAACAGCCAACGCGCATTGGAAGAAGAACGTCGTCTTTTTTATGTGGCTATTACCCGTGCCGAACGTTATTGTTCTCTAAGTTTTGCCCGCAGCCGCTATCGTTTCGGTAAAACGGAATTCAGTAACCCAAGTCGTTTTCTGCAAGACATAGACCCACGATATGTGGAAATGGATGCTCAAGATGGTTTTTCGTTCGGACAGACAAGGCGAAGGAATTTTGCGAGTGAGCGAGTGCAGACCGAGTTCCGATCGAGTCTGTCGAGCGTGAACAAATTATGCAAATATGAAGACGAAGATGATTACGGTACATCTTATCGGGAACGTCATCACCGCGCTTACGGAGAAGGTGTCGGGACAAGTTCTCCGATAGTAGCAAAAGTTTCCGGTTTGAAACCTTTGGGAAGCGTAAACCGACAAGTTCTCATGCAAGATGCAAAGCACGGAGACACAGAGCATCCCGTTGTTCCGTCGCCATCGGCATCAGCCAAGGGTAACAGTGAGCTACGGGCAGGCATGCGGATTGAGCATGAACGTTTTGGTATGGGAGTGGTGAAAGCTGTCGAAGGCAGCGGAGAGAACACCAAAGCCACCGTGGAGTTTCAAAATACGGGCACCAAGCAACTGCTGTTGCGGTTTGCCCGCTTTAAAATCATGTCGGCAGAATAAAGCGATAAAAAATAGTATTTGGATTTTCATTGCCGGAGAGTATTATAAGCGACAAATCGGAATTTAACGGGAAGAAAAAATGGAGAAGAAATTATCTGAAATGAGTTTAGAAGAATTATGGAAGCTATTTCCCATCTATTTGACAGAGCATCAGCCCTATTGGAAAGAATGGTACACTGATGAAGAAAGCTTTTTGAAAAACAGAGTTCCTAAAATAGAGAGAATAAGCCATATAGGAAGTACAGCTATTAATTCTATTTATGCAAAACCAATTATTGATATTCTCGTAGAGATTTCAAAAGATTATTGCTTATCTGACTATAAAGAAGTGATTGTAAAAAGCGGTTATACTTGTATGTCTGAAACTTCTGATAGACTTTCTTTTAACAAGGGATATACAGAAGAAGGGTTTGCCGAGAGGGTGTTTCACCTACACCTAAGATATATTGGGGATAATGATGAGTTATATTTTAGAGATTATCTTATTGAGCATGCCAATATTGCTATCGAGTACGAGAGAATGAAATTGAAATTATGGAAGAAATATGAATTTAATAGAGATGATTATACAAATTCTAAAACAGATTTCATTCAAAAGTACACCGAGAAAGCAAAGTTGGAATATGGAGATAGATATTAATCAAAGCCATAATCAATAAAAAAACAGCCGGAGGAAATGAGTTCCCCGGCTATTTTTATAAAGTCATTTCACGTCCGTATAACCATCGGCACCAAGCAGTTCCACTATACGCTGCTTCCATTCCCCCTGAATGATGATTTCACCGTCTTTCACGGCACCGCCTACGCCGCACTTCGTCTTCAGCATCCGCCCCAGTTCTTTCAAGGCGGCCTCTGCACCGACGAAGCCTTTCACCACGGTAACCACTTTTCCACCGCGATTCTTGCGTTCGATACCCACTCTCAGTTTCTGTCGGTTTTTGGGAGGCGTGTCAGCTTCCTTTTCCTCGCCGCTATCGAATGCGAAATCAGGGTTGGTGGAATACACCATCCCTAATCTCGATTTCCAGTCGTTGTCCTTTGCCGACATGGCTTAATCCTCCATCAGTTTCCGGTAACGGATGCGTTTCGGTTCTTCCAGTCCGAGACGTTTCATCTTGTTACTTTCATATTCCGAGTAACTGCCCTCGAAGAAGAATACATTACCCTCGCCTTCGAAAGCAAGAATGTGCGTACAGATACGGTCGAGGAACCAACGGTCGTGGCTGATGACCACGGCACAACCGGCAAATTCTTCCAGACCTTCTTCCAAAGCCCGGAGCGTGTTCACGTCGATGTCGTTCGTCGGTTCGTCGAGCAACAACACGTTACCCTCTTCTTTCAGGGCCATGGCCAAGTGCAAACGGTTGCGCTCACCTCCGGAGAGTACGCCGCATTTCTTTTCTTGGTCGGCCCCGGAGAAATTGAACCGGCTCAGGTATGCACGGACATTGATGTCGCGGTTTCCCATACGCATCAATTCGTTACCGCCGCTCATGACTTCATACACGCTCTTTTCCGGAGAAATGTCCTTATGCGTCTGGTCTACGTAGGCTAATTTGACGGTTTCACCGACTTCGAACGTACCGCCGTCTGCATGTTCCAACCCCATAATTAAACGGAAAAGCGTAGTCTTACCCGCACCGTTGGGACCGATGACGCCCACGATACCGTTGGGTGGAAGCATGAAATTCAGGTCATTGAACAATATCTTATCGCCAAAAGCCTTCTGCACGTGTTGCGCTTCGATAACCTTGTTACCCAAACGCGGACCGTTCGGAATGAAGATTTCCAACTTTTCCTCTTTCTCCTTCTGATCCTCGTTAAGCAATTTGTCGTATGAATTCAGACGGGCTTTACCCTTGGCCTGCCGTGCCTTCGGTGCCATACGCACCCATTCCAATTCGCGTTCCAAAGTCTTCCGCCGCTTGCTGGCTGTCTTCTCCTCCTGTTCCATGCGTTTGGTCTTCTGGTCAAAATGCTCCAGTATATACTGTGTCACAATTTGAATTCGTTCAGGAGCCATCATAACCTTTTCACGGTTGATGTCCCAGACCATCTCGTCTGTGATTTCTTCTTCCACATCCATCGTTTTAATATAATCCACCCGGAATGGGAGAACATTTTTATCATTAATAGCATCCACAATCGTGTAGCTGTGGAGCTGGTCTCCAAAGGTCTGACCTGTAGTAAAGAATTCTGGATTTTTTGCTCTGCCGGAATTAACAGAGAAAATCGGTGTTCCTGTAAATCCAAACAGATGATATTTTTTGAAATTCTTCACAATCGCAGTGTGCATATCCCCGAACTGACTACGGTGGCACTCATCAAAAATAATAACGATATGTTTCGTATACACTTCATGGCCCGGATTCTTCTTTATAAAGGTAGCCAGTTTCTGAATGGTAGTAATAATGATGTGTGCGTCCAGGTCTTCCAACTGCCTTTTTAATATAGTAGTCGAAGTATTGCTGTTAGCTGCCCCTTTTTCAAAACGGTCATATTCTTTCATGGTCTGGTAGTCCAGATCCTTACGGTCAACCACAAACAGCACCTTATCAATATAAGGCAGCTTCGATGCCAGTCTTGCCGTCTTGAACGAAGTCAACGTCTTGCCGGAACCTGTGGTATGCCAGATGTAACCACCACCCTCGACACTGCCGTACTTCTTATAATTATTGGCAATTTCGATACGATTGAGAATTCGCTCCGTAGCCGTAATCTGGTACGGCCGCATGACCATCAGCATATCCTCAGATGTAAAAATACAGTACTTCGTAAGGATATTCAGAATCGTATGCTTTGCGAAAAAAGTCTTTGTAAAATCAATCAGATCTGGAATCACACGGTTATTGGCATCTGCCCAGAAGCAGGTAAACTCAAAACTGTTACTGGTCTTGGTTTTACTTGCTCCCCGTTTCTCATGCTCCTTTTCCGAATTCCGTCTGGTGCTGTTAGAATAATACTTTGTATTTGTACCATTGGAAATGACAAAAATCTGAATGTACTCATACAGTCCGCATCCTGCCCAGAAAGAATCCCTCTGGTAACGGTTAATCTGATTGAACGCCTCACGGATGGCTACACCTCTGCGTTTCAGTTCAATATGCACAAGAGGCAGACCGTTTACCAATACTGTAACATCATAGCGGTTGTCATGCTTTGCACCATTTTCCGTGCCAATCACATACTGATTGATGACCTGCAGCCTGTTGTTATGGATGTTCTTTTTATCTATGAGTGTAATATTCTTGGAAGAACCATCATCACGAGTCAGGACTTGAACATTATCCTCCTGCATCTTCCTGGTCTTTTCCACGATATGCTCATTTGGATTGGCAACAGCATTTTTGAAAAAGTCATCCCACTCTGTGTCTGAAAACTGATAGTTATTCAGTTCCTCTAATTTCTTACGTAGATTGGCAATCAGGTCTTTCTCCGTGTGAATAGGCAGATATTCATATCCCTGTTCACAGAGCAGACGGATAAACTCCTGCTCCAGTGCTGCTTCGCTCTGGTAACTATCAGAACGCTTCTTGACTGGCTCATATTCTGTGACAACGGTATTCTCCGATGTCTCCGCTACAATATTAAAGTACGGCACATCCTCGCCTCCTTACTTTGGTAATTCTTTAAAGGATAATAGCTTATCCCTGTAATATTCATACTGCTTCTGGCGTGCTTCGATTTCTGCCGGAAGTCCTGCGGACAGGTCATTGCAAATACTATGAAATTTATTCAACACCTTCACAATTTCCCATTGTTTTTCTATGCTCGGAATAGCAAGCTGATACTCAGCAATCGTTTTTCCTGTTAAGGATGCTCTTGTTGTAAATGCGCAATGGCTTGTAACATACTTTCGGAAATCTTCCGTAGAAAAACAAAATGCACAATATTCCGGCAACAGATAATTTGTTTTTGGAGTTGCTTTAATGGTAAATCCATTAAATACACAATCGCCAATATCATCAAGCATTACCGATGACCAACCAACATCTTCTGCTGTCTCTGACGTTCTGGTAAAAAACACATCTCCACGGTGAACTCCCAACTTTTCAATTTCTGCAGGAGTGCATTCAACCAGTGCGGTAATATCCTCTCCGTTAAGAAATCTGTTATTATAAACATCCGTATATCGGATAAAAGGAATACCTGAACCAAAGAAATCTTTTCCTTTACTCAATCCATTACGGAAATCAAATAAACTTCCCATTGGCAGTGTAACATAACCAAACACATATTGAATGAGCTTAATTGCACTCAGCTCTGTCCGTCTGTCTGTCTGTCTGTCTGTCTGTCTGTCTGTCTGTCTGTCTGTCTGTCTGTC
>OHGK01000942.1_pt1 | contig 17319 bp, 15 predicted proteins | sample 1567671 | NCBI WGS metagenome assembly OHGK01 (sample SAMEA3879577, study PRJEB24766) | human gut metagenome | biome: human-associated habitat; feature: feces | place: USA | collected 1985/1987 | reverse complement strand
TTAAATACATTTGTGATTCGTGTTTGGTCCATTCCATCAGCATATTTCCTTATATATTCTTTATAATTTTCTTATATAATTTACTTTGTACTCATAAATTTTTCCCATCAACGTGGCCTTTTTAGGATATGCGTAGGGTGCGGATTTGAAAATCAGATTTATTATGAGTAAAAAAGAAAAGAATGTAGAAATGGGGAGCCCCATGAAGATGCCGGATTTGGCATCTTATATGCAGACGGTGATTGAGCAGTTGGAAGCGGATAAGAAGCGCTCGGCGGCACATACCTATACGTATGCGTTGAAATCTATCGCGGAGTTTTACGGTGGGGCAGGAATGCCGATGCCGGTGGATGAGGTCTTTACGCCAGGCAGGTTGAAGGAGTATGAAGAATGGATGAGACGGGAAGGAATGAGGAAGCGGAAAAGAGAGCCTAAAGGGTTGAGCTTGAATACCATTTCCACCTATATGCGGAACTTGAAGGCGGTATATCACCGGATGGTCGGCGAAAAGGTGCTGCCCTATAACCCGAAATTGTTTGATGACGTGTACACAAAAGTGGAATCACAGACTAAACGGGCGTTGGAACTGGAACAGATGAATACGTTGCTGTGTACAGACTTAAGAAAATTGCCTTCGGATCTGCGGTGTGTGTTGGCTTATTTCTTATTGATGTTCCTATTCCGAGGAATGCCGTTCATTGACCTCGCTTATTTGCGTAAACAAGATGTGAAAGGGAACCGCATTGTATATAGCCGCCACAAAACAGGACGGCAGATGACGGTGCGTATTCCCAAAGAAGCGATGGAACTGATGAAAGAGTTTAAAAACAGGAATCCGGATTCCATCTATCTCTTTCCGATTCTACACAAACAAGAGAGTAAGAAGAAACGGGCCGGGAAGGTGAAAAAGGATAAAGAACTGTATATGGATTATCTTCGGGCTCTTCGTGGCTTCAATCTGAAACTGGAAAAAATAGCGTCTCTGTTGCTGCCAGGTGTGAAGCTCAGCTCATATGTGGCGCGCCATACATGGGCTACGTTGGCTTTTCATGCAGGAATGAGTATCGGCATCATCAGCAAGGCATTGGGCCATTTCTCTATCAAGGTGACGGAAACATACCTGAAACCTTTTGAGAATGAAAAGGTGGATGCGGCCAATGAAGAACTGATAATCTCGGTCGCAGGATACAATGAAAAGAAAGTTGCATGAAAAATGCCGTCTGACAATGGCTCTGGTAAGGGAAGTGTTACTTACCAAGTAACGGATAGTTTGATTCACAAAGATTGGAATTCTTCCTCATAAATCCAAATAATAGTTTAGTTTTCTATAAAAATCTTATCATTTTATTTGTTTACCGACACAACACACGAAAAAATACATATTGTTCCGGTGTGTATTCTGAAAAGCACACAAAGTGCTCCTCCATTTCTGATGCCTCAAAAACGGAATATATTTCTTTACATCATTATATGACTCCCAAAACAGCTTTTTTATTGCGGATAGAGAAGACTATCCGTTACTTGGTAAGTAACGGCTTGACAAAGCAAATTATAATGATACTTATAAAAATAAAACACTTGCTTTTTGCATCGGGAAACATGCTGCTATTGTGGGTGTTTTACAACTTCACCTTCTTCATGTTGGTCGCTTGTAGTCACCGTGAGCAGGTTTACTCCCTTGAAACTGAAATCATGATCAGTGCCGATTGGAGTCGGTCGGGATTGAATGAGAAGGAACAGGATTATGGTGCCACCACTGTATTCTATCCTACAGACGGCAGTAGTCCCCTTATGGTACTGATGGGCGACCGAACGTATAAGACTGTGTATCTGAAAGAAGGACGTTATGACGTTGTTCTCTTTAACCGTTCATTTGACGATTTTGGTAACCTGGGCTTTAGGGGAGAAGATGCCTACCGGACGTTGGAGGCACATGCCACAAATGTGGTGACAAAGGATGTCCCTTCCACGGAGATAATCATTATGGATAGTCCCGACGAACTTGCAGCCGATTGTATGGAAAGTTTTGAAGTGACTCCGGGCATGTCGGGAAACTATTCATCGGGCATGACTAACTGGGGGGGCAAAAAGATTGACGGTAGTAAAAATGGTTGCCAGCTCTGTTTCCTTCCCCAAAAACTGACTCAAAAGATAACAGTTAAAATCCGTATTAAAGGAATGAACAATATACGTAATGCCACTTGTAAATTGGATGGTATTGCAGAATCTGTGTTTCTCGCTTCGGGACAGATTTCAGAAAAGACTGTGGCGCAGGAGTTTTGTCTCGGTAATCCCGTTTATAATTCCGGATCGGCGACGGACGGAACACTAAGCGCCTCTATCAGCGTGTTTGGTTTTGATACGGAGATTTCACATAACCTGCATTTGAGAGCAGAATTGGTGGACGGGAAAACCACATTTGAAGAAAGTTTTGATGATCTGAAAATAAGCCAGTTGGAAGAAGGAGATGGAAGAATGAGCATTTTCATCGACATGACGTGCGAAAAAAAAGTACCGAATGTGAAAGTTGAAGGAAGTTCGGGTTTTGACGCCAATGTGGATGACTGGGAGGATGAAGTGAACAGTGATATAGATATTTGAGGACATAATTAATATTAATTGAAAAAATGAATAGAAGATGGGAACGAAAAGTTTATTGATGGCAATGGCAGCGCTGACGATAGCCGGTTGCTCGCAAAATGAAGTTACGGAGATAAATCCGGATGCAGACCGGACAATCGGTTTGGATGTATATACGGGAGTACAGACCAGAGGAACGGAAACCACTACGTCCACGCTGAAAGAAGCGGATGCCGGTTTCGGTATTTTTGCCTATAAAACAAGCAAGGAAGGATGGGATAGTGAGAAAGCGAGTACAACACCCGATTTTATGTATAATGAACATGCTACATGGACTTCCGGTAGTTGGGGGTATGCTTCTCTGCGTTTTTGGCCGACGAATGATGATAAAATAACTTTCTTCGCTTATGCACCTTATGAATCCAATCCGGGAGAGGGAACAGACCAAAAAATAATTTTATCGGCACAAAGTGATAAAGAGGCTCCTAAAATCACCTTTGAAGTAAAAACTTCAAATAATTGGAAAGATATGGTGGATTTAGTAACGGATTGCCGTACTACCATAAAAGACTTGACTTCTGAGAGCAATGTCGGTAACAAAGGAACAGTCCAGTTTAAATTCAGCCATGTGCTTACCCAAATAGCCAATGTCAAGGTGAAGCCGGACGTGAATCTGGGCGCTGAAACAAGAATCTTTGTAACAGGATTAAAACTGTCTCCGGGAAGTGGAATACTTTACAACAAAGCGGTTTATGATTTCGGTACTGATGCTTGGAATGCCATCTCACCTTCCGCATCCTATTTTTCGGCTGAGCAAGACCTTAGTGAGTTTGTGAATAGAACAGGTATTGACCAATGGGGGTATAAGAAGAGTGCTGTCGACGTGAGTAGTAATACCGATGCAACAGCTTTGTTCTCAGAAAAGGAAGCTCTTTATTTCATTCCTGTGAATAACCAAAACGGTACAGCCAAGGAAGGGGATTTGAGCCTAAAGATTAGTTATGATGTTGTGACAAAGGTGAATGATAGTAGTAATCTGACAAGTACTGTGACGGATAAAGAAGTCAAATTGCCGCAAGGAACTTTTAAAAAAGGGACACAGCATACTTACGTGTTGACCATCAAGATGAATGCTATCAGTATTGCTGTTGATGACAATATGACGGGATGGACCAGTAATGGGGAAAGTAACATTTAGGTAGAAGGAGTATGAAAGGAAAAGCAGAAGATATAGGGATGAAGCGGTTGTGTAGCATCCTCCTTGCATTACTTTTGTTGTTGGGAGCATGCAGTGGGGAAGAAAGTAAGAACGGACTTCCGCAGGAGAATCTTCCTATCGGCTTTTCTGGAGTTATTACAATGACGAGGGGAACCGGGAAATTTGCCACTGCCGGTGAACTTAAGAATGTGGGAGTGTTTGCATATTTTACACATGGAAAATTCAACGAGAATACTGCCATACCGAATTTTATGTATAACCAGCTTGTGGAAAAACAACAGGATGAGGGAACATGGTCTTATAGTCCGGTCAAGTTTTGGCCGGACAATTCCACCACGGATAAAATCAGTTTCTTTGCTTATGCCCCTTACGTGAATGAAGTGGAAAATGGTTACCTCTCTTTTCAGGATGAAGGAACGGCAAGCGGATTTCCGGTGTTGGGGTATACCGTTCCGATAGCTGTAAATAATCAGATAGATTTTCTTGCCGCAACTCCGGTAATGAATCAAAACAATGGTAATGTAACTTTCAAACTGCACCATACACTGACCAAGGTCAATGTCTATATAAAAAGTAATGATAATACGGAGGGAAAGTCAGTAACTTCCTTCTCGATTACGGGAATGAAGAGTGGATTGCTTACCTATTATAATCCTACAGCAGATAGTGACATAGGCTGGAAGTGGACATATCCATCGGCTGATGAAAAGGAAAACTTTACCACCGGTATAATAAGTTTTCCGGTACCGGATACAATTATAGAAGAAAAGAAACTGCTTGCAACCTTCTTTCTGCTTCCTGCCGGGGCAGGAAGTAAGTTCAATATTTCTTATCAATATACGGCCAAAGATAGTAATAATGCTCTTGTTGTTCAAACTGTCAGTATGGAAAACCAGTCTTTGCCTCTGACTGATAATTGGGCTTCGGGAAGGACCGTCAGCTATACTATAGGTATAGCACGAAAGGCAATTACTGTGATACCGGAGAACGGTCCCGTATCATGGGAAGAGAATGCTGAAACCGAGACAGTTATTGGAACGGAAGCAAAACAAGAGACTGATTGACCTGACGGGGTAATTCTGGACTTCGCAAAAAGATGCCAATCTGTTTAAAGTAAGATAATATGAAAAGATATATGAAATTTTTCACTGGAATAGTCTTTTGGGGCATCCTTTTAGTGTGTAGTGCATGCACTGACGAATACGAAGCAAACAATGGAGGTATGAAGGAGTGCTGTGAGGGAGTACCCTTTACAGTCCGGGCTATAGTCGCTGATTTTGAAGAGCTCTCCAATGCAGGAAAGTCCTCTACACGTACCTCTGTAAGGGACGAACATTTTAAAATGGAGTTTGTCGATGGTGATTCGATTGGTGTTTTTGCCATAAAGGACGGTGCTATAATGGATAATATTGATAATGCCAAATTGGTTTACAATATGTCAAGCGGCAGTTGGAATCCGGTGGGAAATGGTACACTTTATTGGTATGATGGAGTGAGTTATGTCGCTTACTATCCATATAGGAAGAATATCACAATAGATCTCTCAAAAGGTATGGACGGAGCTATTGCTTCACTGACCGGGAATGAAAAACTGCAACCTGCGAAGGACCAGTCCACAACAGAAAAGCATATTGTCAGCGATTTGTTGGTTGCCACCGGCGTACCTGCTATTGACAATTCTTCCGGAATAATCCTGAACTTGCTGTTTCAACACCAGTTTGCATTGCTTGTGTTGCAACCGCAAGTATACGTAGGTTGTTTTGCACCAGAAAAAGCAGGCTTTGTTTACCATAGGGAATCGAGGGTTTTAGGAACAGACTCGGCGGCTATTAATGTGAGTCTGAACGGTATTACTCCATATCAGATAGATTCTTTGAAATATTGTGCCATTGTTCCGCCACAAGCAAATGCACGGGTTACCGGAAACTATATGACTACCGATGGCAGAGATGATACGAATATAAAGATAAATTATTCGGGCAGCTCCATCAGTTTTACTTCTGGAAAATGCTATACCTTGAAGGTTATTAGTCCCGTACCCGGTAAAGGAAGTATAGAAAGAAAGCTTTATCCCGGGGATTTTGTCTTTCAGAACGAAATCGATAAAAGAATAGAAGTACATCCCGGAAACGGGAAGTTGGAAGAAGATGGGAAAATCTATGATTATGAAAATGCTATCGGAATGGTAATTACTTGCGATCCGGAAAGGATGACAGACGAGAGGTGTAATAAAAAAGGATGGAATCATGCCTATGTGATGATGTTGGATAGTTTGAAAGAAGGGAATTGGGGACCGATGGATTTAATCGAAGCGGATATTGATACAATATCAATAGCTGATGTGAAGTCAAAGCATGATTTTAGCAGAATTAAGAATAACATGAACGGGTACTCTGAAACTTTACAAATGCTGGCAAATCATGAGGGTGATGCATCTTTTGTAAGCGACTGTCGTGCTTTTTATCTGGTGAAAACTTACAATAACAGCAATAAGGTGCCGGATGGGATCGAACGTAGTCCGTGGTTTCTGCCAAGCATAGGGCAATGGTTTGATGTATTGGTGAATATTTGTGGAAAATCTCCGGAAAACTTTCGGCACAATACCGGTAATGGTTTACAAGATGAAAAGTGGGGACAGGAAACGTTAGATAAATTAGAAGGACAGTTATCCAAAGTTGGTAAATCGTTACCGCAGTTTAACGTGAACTACAGACTTGGTTTCAGTTGCAGTTCTCAATATGATAAAGATAGAAGCTGGATGCTTCTCTGGCATATTGATGATCCCTTATATAAGTGGGAAAGGGTTTGCTTACAAGGATATAATAAGACTTCTGCATGGCATGTCCGGCCGTTTTTTGCATTTTAATCATTCCTTGATTAAAAATAGTCCTAATCTAAGTTTGAATTCATTATGAAAAAGTCCGGATAGCGCATTGATATTTTATGTAATTTCGTTTGTGTTCTCGAAATAGTGGAGTATCTTTGTTTTCATTTAAATATATTATGATTATGAAACTGAATACTTATCGCTTGTCTTCTTTGGAAGACCCTACTGATGAACAACTGCATGCTTTGATGGAACAAGTGGCTGTTGCGGCCCGTGAAAGTTCTCGCAAGGCAAAAAGAGAATTGGAGCGGAGAATGCAAGAGGTGAGAGAAAAATTGAAAGCATATAGAGCTAAAAATGTAAGTGATATATCCATGTGATGAACGAAAAAAATCCGACACTTTGTATAGTAGCTGGTCCGAATGGTTCGGGTAAAACTTCTACGACAGTGCAACTGCTTCATAATGAATGGGCAGAAAATAGCCTTTACATTAATCCTGATAATATAGCGCAAGAACAATATGGTGATTGGAATTCTCCCGTTGCAGTATTGAAGGCAGCAGAATTGGCGACTAAAATGCGTTATGAGTGTTTAAGGAAAAGGCAAGATTTTGTATTTGAAACAGTCTTTTCCTCAGACGAAAAACTTGCATTTGTTGAAGAAGCAAAAAAAGCAGGATTTTTTATTCGCATTTTTTTTGTCTGTACAAATAATCCTGAGATAAATGTACGGCGTATTACACAGCGCTATTTGAATGGAGGGCATGAAGTTCCCATTTCCAAAATTATTTCCCGTTATTATAAATCGTTATTGAATATAGGCAAAGCAATATCCTTGGTTGATAGGGTATATGTCTACGATAATTCAATAGAAAATCAAATTCCTCGATTATTGTTCCGCACTGTAAACGGGACCCTCTTCAAACAATATGTAGAGGAAATCCCGCAGTGGGCACAGTTCCTTATCAAATAGAGAATGAAAAGAGTCTATACCAAAACTGGAGACAAAGGAACAACGGGTATTCATGGTGGCGCGCGTGTGCCGAAAGATGACATCCGTATCGAGGCAAACGGATGCCTTGATGAATTGAATGCCGTGATTGGTATCGTGCGCTCCATGCTGGCGGCAAAAGATGCCTGGCAGGAGTTGCTGCATGCTGTCCAGCGGGAACTGATGGTGGTGATGAGCCATGTGGCCACTCCCTCGGGAGTGGTGAACCCTAATCCGCTTTCTGCCGCAGAGCTCACGCTGCGCTGTGAGCAGGAGATGGATGCCATGACCGTCCTGCTGATGACGGACAACGGCTACTTCCTTTTGCCTGGTGGCACTCCCATATCAGCCCAACTGCAGTTTGCCCGTACCGTGGCCCGCCGTGCCGAACGCCGTTTGTGGACACTCCATCGCCAAGACCCTGTGAACGAGGATATTCTGCGCTTCATCAACCGCCTTTCGGACTTGTTCTTCGTCATGGCCCGCATGGAGATGCAGCGGCAGGACTGGCCGGAGGAGAAATGGCAAGAGTTTGCCTACAAAAGGAAAAGACTGTAAGCACTTATCGCTAACCGCCGGGAAGCTGTTTTCAGCATAGGGGTTCTATTTGCTGTCCGAGCCTTAAATCATACAGACATGCCCGTACTTCCGCTTCGCTGCCGATATGCTTTCCTGCATCGTCGGACAGCTTCACGCATTCGCGCCATTCCTGGTTGACGTTCATCTTGCATTGCGTCAGTTTCATTACAATGTTGGAGGGCTTGAATCCGGTATCATTCGTCAGATTGGTGCCGATGCCGAAGGAGCAGCGGATTTTGCCCCTGCAATGCTCCTGGATGTCGAGTGCCTTGCCAAAGTCGAGCGCATTGCTGAAGACGATGGTTTTAGTGGTAGGGTCGATGCCCAGTTCGCGGTAGCGGGCAACGAGCTTGTCGGTGAAATCGAATTCATCGCCGGAGTCGCAGCGTACACCGTCGAATAGTTTGGCCTGCTTGCGGCTCAGGTTACTTAAGAAAATGCCGGAGGTATAGGTATCGGACAGTGCGATGCCCAAGTCACCGTCGTACACGTTCACCCAGTTTTCCAAGGCCATGTAGTTGGCGTGTTTGTAGCCGAACTGTGCGCCGTGGAACATGAACCATTCATGCGGATGCGTCCCCATAGGCTTCATGCCGTATTTCATGGCGAAGTGGCAGTTGGAAGTCCCGGTACAGTATTCGGCGGCTTCCTTCAGACGGTCTATGACTTTGTCCTGTACCTCGAACGAGAAGCGTCTCCGGGTGCCGAACTCTGAAAAATACAGCTGGTGTCGGTTGGAGAGTGCCACCTTTTCGGACAGTTTGCAGAGTATGCCGTCCATGTCGGCCACGTTTCCCAAAGAACGGTTCTTTATTTCGGATACGATAGAAAGCAGGGGGACTTCGTAAAGGGTGGCCTTGTACAGATAGTCCGTGATTTCAATGTTCAGGTGCCGGTCCTCGTCCAGATGGATGCTTACCTTCTCCGGCTGGAAGCGGAAGGAGGAGAGCCACTCCCAATAGACCCTCGGCAGGAAACGGCAGTGGCGGGTCATGTATTCCAGCTCTTCGGCAGTAAGTACGGTCTGTGCCAGGCTGTCCACCGCCTCTTGCAGTTCCTTCAGAAACGTGTCCGTATAGGCGGTGTCGTCTCTGTCCTTGAAGCTGAAAGTGCCCATGGCATAGGGAAACAATTTGATGTAGGCATACGAGGTGGTGAATTTGTAAAGGTCTGTATCGAGTATGGTATGAATCATGGCAAAATATTCTTTAGTTATGATGTTCGATTTTGGGGATGAAGATAGTGAAAATTTCTTATTTGATCAGCCTCTATCTGTTAACAACGGCATATTCCTATTAAACCATGTTATAAATGAGACCGTCATGGACAGAAATTTTGGATATTTCGGGGAAGTCCGTACATTTGCAATGTGTTTTTCATAGTATTAGATTTAAGGTTAACAAAAGATTGGCTGTCTGGGATAGATAGCCTTTTTTTATGCCTTCACTTTTCCTTCTCCGTAGAGGTGGCGTGTAGTGCAGAGCGCCAAAGTTCCATAGACCAATACTTGTATCCACATCGTCAGCATCTGCGGCCATACGTCGGCCAGCGTTCCACCCATTGAATTCAGTTTTACAAAAGCAAGTACGGCAGGACCTGCCGGAAACAGATAGTGGGCTGTCTGCCAATACCACGGCATCAGCTCCAGCGGATAGGACACGCCCGAAAGGAAGATATAGCCCACAGAGAAGAAGGCTATCATCAGCAACGGCGCTTCGGAGTCTGTAAACCAGCGGGAGACGGCCAGGGCAAGGAAACTCGTGCCCAGCAGGAAGGGTATCATCATTGTGACGATGTCTCCTCCGCTGCCGATGTGTGGGATGCTGAACAGGTGCGGCAACAGTCCCAGCAGGAATAGGGAAAACACCACGTAGAGCATGAAGTATACGAAGGTCCTGCCTCCGACAATCCGTAATGTATCCTTCAATGAGTCGGCACGCATCAGCCGTATTCCTTTTCTTCGGGCTTCCGCTTCCTCGCCCGTCAGCATGGCAATCACCATCAGCATCGTCTGGAAGATGATGACAATTAGGACGGCGGGAATCAGATAGGAACCGTAGCCCTCTGTATAGTTGTAGAGCGCCGTGCCGGACACGCTGACGGGAGCGGACGAAGCCACTGCCAGCAGTCCTTGCGGAGGTAGGAATACGGTGCCCTCCATGCGGTGGGCATCGTTCACGGCAAGCATGACGCGCGCACTGGATTCTTGCAGTCCTTTGAAGTTGAGGAAAGCGTCCGTGGCGGCATAGAGCACGAAGACCGAAGTCTCGCCCCGTGCCACACGTGCCTCGAAGTCGGCAGGCAGGTAAAGGATGCCTGCCACGTCGCCCTGCTTCATCCATTGGCGGGCTTCGAGGATGTTGGGTGTCTGGCCGTAGACGGCGGTCTGGGGAGTGGCGTCGAGCAGCCGGATGTATTCGCGGCTGAGGGCAGAGTGGGAGAGGTCTACCACTGCGACAGGAGCCTTGCGCACCAGGTTGGGGGCGTACATGTAGTTGTAGAGCAGTCCGTAGAGGAAGATACCGCCTGCCAGCACGAGCAGGATGGCGGGATTGGTGGCGATGGCATGCCACTCGTGGCGGATGACGAAAGCTGTTGACAATGCGGTAGGTGGGCAAGGTGATGGGGAGGCGGAGATTGCTTCTTCCCTTATCTCTTTTTTTATCCACCATTTCAGCAATGGCAGTATCAGCAGTGCTGCCAGCAAGAAGATGAAGAGTGTGGCTACCGACTGCCAGAAGTAGGCAAATCCTGCATCGAAGTAAATCATGGCTTGCGCCGCCTCCGTGAAGTGCCGCACGGGGAAGAGGTAGGAGGCCGCATGCACGGGCGCATACATGGCTGTAACGGGAAACGTGACTCCGGACAGCGTAGCCCCCCAACGACCCCACCATGGATACTACACTGATGATATAGGCAATCTTGGGAAAGACAGAATAGATAAAGACCGCCAATGCCTGGGTAGCGATGATGAAGAGCACGGTCACTGCATTCATCAGCCACAGACTGCCAGCGAAGGGGATATGTAGCGGGCCGAACAGTACATAGTTTGCCAGGATACCGATGGACGAGAAGATGAGGGTATAGGGCAGCAGTTTCCCTGCTACGGCAGTGAGGATATTGCCTCGTGCCGTCTCCAGCCATTCGCCGACGCTGCCGAATTTCAGTTCGCTGCCTATGGAGTAGACGGTGGTGAGCAGGATGAGTATCTGGAACAGTACGAAAAAGAAAGGCTGGCTCAGGTAGATGGAGTAGTCCATGTCCGGATTGTAGAGGGGATGGGTACTGGCTTCTACGGGGAGCAGAAAGGTCTGTATCTGTTCTCCGCTGACTCCCAGAGCTTCGGCCTGCATCACGATGGGCGAGAGCGCCACGGGGGCAAGCGTATTCTCGAACGCCGCCATCAGCTCGCTGCCTACCGAAAGAAGGGCATAGTGGTAATAATAGGTGAGCGTTGCGCCAGTTCCCGTCACCGCCTTCTGTTCGAAGCGGGGCGGGATGACGAGGTAGCCGTATATGTCCTTCTGTTGCAATGCCCGGCGGGCGTCGGCTTCGTCGGTGAAGTGCTCCGTCACACGGAAGGTGGGGGCGGCAGAGATGCGCCGGGAGATATTGCGCGAAGTGGCAGTGTTGTCCAGGTCGACGATACCTACGGGAATGTTCTCCATCTGTCCGTTTCCGAAGATGGTGGCCATGAAGAACAGACAGAACAAAGGCAGCACGACGCAGACGCCGAGGTATAGACGGCGGGAGGTCATGCGGTGCCATTCGCGACGGATAACCATGCGAAGCGCTTTCATTGCGCAGCCAAATTCTTTATCTTTCATTTTTCATTCTTCATTTTTAAGAGTACGGACATCCCCGGTCTCAATCCCTCTACCTGCTGTGTGGGACGTGCGTGTATCTCGAACGTCTGCATGTCATAGCTGCCCGTCTGTTTGGTGGATTTCCAGGTGGCGAAGCTGCCCAGCGGACTGATGTAATAGATGCGGAATTCAATGTCCTTGCCGTCGATGGCGGGGACATCGGCACGGAAAGTGCCTCCCATCTTGAACTGCGGCATCAGGTCCTCGCGTATGTTCAGTACCACGTGTGCATCGTCCATCACGACAAGGCTCATGATGGGAGTGCCGGGGGCCACCAGCTCTCCGCGTTTGGGGAAGATGGTGGCTATCTGGCCGTCTTCGGGAGCAGTCAGGCGGGAGTCGACGAGGAGGGAGGAGACTTCATCGACGGTGCTTCGCGCCGCTTCCACCAGGCTGCGGGCCGAGGCGCGGTCCTCGCTCTGCGCTCCGTCCACGGCCATCTGATATTGCTCGTAGGCGGCACGTTCGGCGGCTTGGGCGGCTTTGTACATGGCTTCCACCTCGTCACGCCGCTGGGAGGTGACGACACTGTCCTTATAAAGCGTTACAATGCGCTGGTAAGTGGTCTTGGCGAGGGCAAGGTCGCTCTGCGTCTTGTTCCAGAGTTGCCGGGCGGTGGCCACAATCTGGCGGCGGGTACCGGCGTCTATCTTCTTGTTCTGCTCCTGGGCCACCTGCTCCAGGGCATTCACCTGGCGGTATTTGGCTTCGATGGTGGGGCTGTTGATGACGACAAGCGTATCGCCTGCCTTCACCCAGTCGCCCTCTTGTACGAGGAAGGAGTCCACACGTCCGGGCAGCTTCCCGCTGATACGTATTTCCGTTGCTTCCACTTGTCCTTGCAGGACCAGGGGCTGCCGGATCATGAGTAATATGCCGGCAAGCGAAATGATGACCGTTGCGGCCAGGATAATGACGAATGCAATGCTGATGCTTTTATTATTGATTTTCATAAAGGGTAGGTTTTAATAAGTTGTCTCGAAATATTTCTCGAACCGTTCCGGCGTTCCGCAGATAGCCAGCAGGTTCATCAGTGCCACATCATATTCGTAGTAGGCTGCCAGACGCGCCACGCGGACGGTTGCCAGCATCGTTTCCGCATCTACGACCTCGGTACTGGTTGCCATGCCTTCGGCAAAGGATTTCTTGCGGATTCGCACCAGCTCTTCGCTCAGCTCGATGGTGGTATTCAAGGCGCGTACGTTGTCTTGTGCCTTTTGCAGTTGGGTGTAGAGCTTGTCGATGCCTACGCTCAGGTCTTCTTTGGCTTTTTCTTGTCCCAGGGCAAGGGTCTGCTGGGCTATCTTCGACTGGCGGATGCGCTTCTCACGCGCCAGTCCGTCGAACAGGTTCCAGGTGAAGCCCACGCCTACGATGGTGCGGGGGACGAGGTTGCTCTGTATGCCGTGGGCATAGAGGGTCTGCTTGCCGAATACGGCGATGTCCGGCAGGTAGTCGCTCTGGTCGATGCGGAGCTGCTGGCGGGCAATCTGTGACTGCAGTTGCAGTTGGTTCACGGTGTAGTTCTCCACCCGCATGGCTTGCAGGAACTCCTCTTTAGCGGGCAGTTGGTCGTTGATGAAAAGCTCCGAAGTAGGATGGATGCTGCATGTGTCTTGCAGGTTGAGCAGGGTGCGCAGGGCACTTTGCACGACGGAGGCCTCCTTCCGGGCAGCCTCCAGTGAACGGGCAGTTTCATCCATATTCACTTGGGCAAAGAGCCGGCCTGCCTTGTCTATCATGCCGGCAGCTTCCAGTTTAAGGGCATTCTGGTAATGGCGTTGCAGACTGTTGTAAGTCTCCTGCCGCACGCGTACTACCTCTTGCGCAAGTTTCAGCCCGAAGTAGCTTTCTGCCAGCAGGGTGCGTTGCGTGGCATCGGTCTGTCCCCGGTTTTCGCGGGCAATGTCTATCATGGTGTTGCCTATCTTCGAGGCCCGGATGCGCTTGCCGCCGGAGAATACGACCCATTCGGCAGTCAGGCCGACGGAAGTTAGGTTGCGTGGAGCCAGTGGAAAGGCAAGGGTATGGGAGCCTATCTGGTCGAGTATGCTGCTGATGAATTGGTCGTCCGGCACGATGTTGTGCACAAAGTCCTTTGCCGGGTCGGTGAACTGGGAAAGGGGCTGTTTTACCTCTATCTTTTCGGAAAGATGCACGAACGTACCGGCACCTTGCAGGGAGGGGTACCAGAGGGCATTCAGTTTGTCACGTTCCGCACGGGCGGCTTCAATTCCCTTGTCGGCTATTTTTAGGCTGCGGTTGCTGTTTTGCATCTGCCTTAGGGCATCACCGAAGCTAAGGGGAAGGGAGGTTTGTGCGGCCACTTCACCAATGGCAAGCAGCACGCAGGCAGCAACCGGAAAGAATCTCCGGCATAATAGATTATTCATAAGTTCGTTCGGTTTAGGGGTTCTTGTTTCTCTAAACAAGAGGAGGTGGGAATTGTTCAGTAGTCATCTTTTTGAATAGAACGTTACAAATATAACGAATAGTTTCCGAAGATATGGCTTATGAATGGGAGAGATATTCGGATTTGCACTATCTTTGCATTCGCTAAAATGGAATTTATGGAGAAACTTCATCCGATTATGTTTGCCGGGACGGGCAGTGATGTGGGGAAGAGCATCATTGCTGCTGCCTTCTGCCGCATCTTCAAGCAGGACGGCTATCAGCCCGCACCGTTCAAGGCACAGAATATGGCGCTCAATTCATTTGCCACTCCCGAAGGGCTGGAGATAGGCCGTGCCCAGGCTGTGCAAGCAGAAGCCGCCGGAGTGCCTTGCCACACGGACATGAATCCGCTGCTGCTGAAACCACAGTCGGACCATACCTCGCAGGTTGTTCTTAACGGGCGTCCTATCGGCAACCGCAATGCTTATGAGTATTTCCGCAAGGAAGGACGCGACGAACTGCGCTGGGAGGTTTGTGCTGCCTACGACCGCCTTGCCGCCCGCTATAATCCCGTTGTGCTGGAAGGCGCGGGAAGCATCTCCGAAATCAATCTGCGGGATACCGACCTTGTCAATCTGCCGATGGCCCTGCATGCCGGAGCCGATGTAATTCTTGTGGGCGACATTGACCGTGGCGGTGTGTTTGCCAGCGTCTACGGTTCGCTGATGTTGCTTCGTCCCCATGAGCGGGAGCGAATTAAAGGAATTCTTATCAACAAGTTCCGGGGGGATATACGTCTCTTCGAGTCGGGCATTACGATGCTGGAGGAGCTTTGCGGCATTCCCGTTGTCGGGGTGGTGCCTTACTACCGTGATATCTACATTGAAGAAGAAGACTCCGTGGCGCTTGCCGCAAAGTCTGTCCGTGCCGAGAAGGGAAAGGTGAACATCGCCGTCATTCTGCTGCGCCACCTCAGTAACTTCACCGATTTTAATGTCCTGGAACGTGACCCGCGCGTACATCTCTTCTATACCAACAATGTGGATGAGCTGGCAAAGGCCGACGTCATCCTGCTGCCCGGCTCCAAGAGCACGCTTGATGACCTTTACGAATTGCGCCGTAACGGTGTGGCGGCTGCCATCATCCGTGCCCACCGTGAAGGTGCCACCGTGATGGGTATCTGCGGCGGCTATCAGATGATGGGGCAGGAGGTGCTCGACCCTGAGCATGTGGAGGGGGACATCGAACGCCTGCCTGGACTGGGGCTGTTGCCCATCAGTACCCGCATGTCGGGAGAGAAGGTGACCCGTCAGGTGAAGTTCGGTCTGTGCAATCCCCATTCTCCATCTTCCACTCTCCATTCTCCATTAATGCAGGGCTATGAAATCCATATGGGAGTGACCACCCCTGTGGAAGGTACTCCCGATTCTCCTTTGAATCTTCTGGAGAACGGCTCTACCGACGGTTACTACGTGGACTCCACCTGCATGGGGACCTATATTCATGGCATTCTCGACAATCCGGAATTCATAGATTTCCTGCTTGTGCCTTTTGCAGACAAACTGTCCGGGAATGCCGGCGCTTTCGATTACCATACATTCAAAGAAGAACAATACGATAGGCTTGCCGAGCACGTGCGCCGCCACGTCAACCTGCCGCTTATCTACCAAATATTGACAAAGAACCATGATTGAAGGACACGGAGACGATTCCTATAAATACAGCCGTCCCATTACGGCAAACTTCAGCTCGAACGTTTACAACAGGGTAGACCTCTCTGCCTTGAAGGCGCATCTGTGTACCCGGATTGACGGCATCGGCAACTATCCCGAACCGGAGCCTTACGCGCTTGAGGCCTGTCTTGCCCGCCACCACCGTCTTCCTGCCGAGGCAGTGTGCGTGACGAACGGAGCTACCGAAGCCATTTATCTCACCGCACAGACTTTCCGCGGGACAAACACCGCCATTGTGCAGCCCACTTTCAGTGAATATGCCGATGCCTGCCGCATGCACGGTCATCGGGTCACTTCCCTCTATCGGCTTCCTGCGGAGAGCGAGGGGTATCGCTTGTCGGAAGAGGTGCGCATGCTGTGGCTGTGCAATCCCAATAACCCTACCGGAACGGTTGTGGAGAAGGAATATCTGGCAACACTTATCAGTCATAATCCGCAGGTATGTTTCGTCATCGACCAGTCCTACGAGTTTTTCACCTTGCGTCCGCTTTTCTCTGCTGCCGAGGCTGCGGAGTTTCCCAACGTCTTGCTGCTGCACTCCATGACCAAGCGTTATGCCGTTCCCGGTCTGCGACTGGGATATGTCATCGGCGCCCCCCACCTGCTGCACCGTCTGCGTACCAACCGTATGCCCTGGTCGGTCAACCAGCTTGCCATTGAGGCAGGGCTCCATCTGTTGGAACATGATGTTCCCAATCCGCTGGATGTGGCGTCTTACTTGCAAGAGGCTGCCCGCCTGCGCAGTGCGCTCGAGGCATTGGGAGGACTGGAGGTATGGGCCACCGAAACCCATTTCATGCTGGTGTGCCTCCGTATGGGCAAGGCTTCCGCCTTGAAAGACTATCTGGCCGGGGAGCATGGCATCTTGATTCGGGACGCCTCCAACTTTGACGGGCTGAATGAGCACTTCTTCCGCATAGCCGCCCAGAGCCGGGAGGAGAATGACAGGCTTGTAAAAGCAATAGGACAATGGCTTGAGGAGGAATAACCGATGGAAGAAGATGTGCTTATACTTTTGGGTGTCGCCTTCAACTTGAACCTGCCGCTTCTCACAGCCTGGCTGCTCGACCACTGGCTGGGCGACCCGGCGTGGCTACCCCATCCGGTGGTGGCTTTCGGCAAAGCCATTT
>OHGK01000928.1_pt1 | contig 17540 bp, 17 predicted proteins | sample 1567671 | NCBI WGS metagenome assembly OHGK01 (sample SAMEA3879577, study PRJEB24766) | human gut metagenome | biome: human-associated habitat; feature: feces | place: USA | collected 1985/1987 | reverse complement strand
GGCGTAAGCCAGCAGATTTACAGTCTGCCCCATTTGGCCACTCTGGTATTTGCCCTTTTGCACTTAAGATTCTATCTCAATTCTCTCATTGAGTAGGTTTGTTTCTCAATTGCGGTGCAAAGATACGACTATTTTTGTAAACTCCAAGCAAAATCGATCATTTTTATTGCAGTAATTGCACATTCATCGCCTTTATTTCCCAGCTTGCCACCTGCGCGGTCCTCTGCTTGCTCCATTGTGTTGGTGGTAATTAATCCGTAAATTACTGGTACATCGCCACTTGCGTTTAGCTGAGTAATTCCTTGTGTTGCGCCCATGCAGACGTAATCAAAATGTGGCGTATCTCCACGAATTACGCAACCAATTGCAATTACTGCATCAACTTCGCTGTATTCTATGATTTGATTGGCTCCGAAAGTCAACTCAAAACTACCGGGTACGGTTTTTATCATGATGTTTTCATCTTTCGCTCCATGTTTTTTTAAGGTGTCGACTGCTCCTTTTAAAAGAGCACCGGTGATATTGTAGTTCCATTCGGATACTACAATGCCGAATTTCATATTCTCAGCGCTGGGTACTGAATTGAAATCATAATCCGAAAGGTTGTGATAAGCTGTAGCCATGATAAATTAAAGTTTAAGATTTGAAAATAGAGAGAGAAAAAAACACGAATTATACGGCACTTACGGCGTTGACTTCCGTATATATCCGTATAATTCGTGCTCGAAATGTCTTATTATATAATAAGGTGTAAATTATTTCTTCAACAGTTTAGCCTGCTCGATGTATTTATCAATATCCATAGCCTGATATGAGCGGAAGTATTTCTCCTTAATGGAAGTATATGCTTTGATAGCATCATCATACTTACCTTGCTTAACCAAGATTTCTCCGGCCTGTTTCAGATAAATAGGGCTGAGTGTGGTGTTGTCTGCTTCATCAGCAGCTTTCAGCAACATGGAAGATGCTTTGTCGAGCTGACCGAGCTGAGCGTAGCAATTACCCATGGCGCCTTTCATGGCGGGAGCTACCATTTGGTCGTTTCCATCGAAGCTATCCAATGCTTTTACGGCTTCATCAAATTTGCCGAGGTGTGCGTAGCAAAGGCCTGCGTATGCTTTTGCAAGGTTGGCTGCATCTGTGCCGCTATATTGATCGGCTATCTTGATGAAGCCAACGTAACCGATGCTGTCACCGTTCAAAGCTTCTGCAAAAGCATCAGCCTCAAAATATTCTTGTCCTTTGAAAAGGGCTGCCTGTGCTTTTTCCTCGCGAGGTTCCGCATAGAGGTTTTTGTACATTACTATACCTGCTATAATAATGATTATAGCTAAAATAGCACCGATAATTGCCTTTTTGTTTTTGATGAGAAATGCCTCTGATTGTGTAAGTGCGTCTTCCACGTTTAAGGCTTCATTCGTCTTTTTTTGTTCTGCCATTTTTTATATATTCTTTTTGTTATTATTCATTAATAGCTGATTCGACCCGCAAAAGTAAGTTTTTTATAGCTATCAACGAAATTTAGCGGCATCTTTTTTTATTTTACATCTCAAAACCGTAGAATTATTTTGCTTTGCATTATCTTTGCCCTGAAAAGCAAAGAAAAGATAAGCCGCCAATATGATACTGAAACATATATCCATACTCAACTACAAGAATCTGGAACAAGTGGAACTTGCCTTCTCTCCGAAACTGAATACTTTTTTCGGGCAAAACGGAATGGGAAAGACGAACTTGCTGGATGCTGTTTATTTCCTCTCTTTCTGTAAGAGTGCCGGCAATCCCATCGACTCGCAGAATATAAGGCATGATGCGGATTTCTTTGTTATTCAGGGATTTTACGAGGCCTCCGACGGTACGCCGGAGGAGATTTACTGTGGTATGAAGCGCCGGCAGAAGAAGCAGTTCAAACGGAATAAGAAAGAGTACACACGTTTGTCCGACCATATCGGCTTTTTGCCGTTGGTGATGGTGTCGCCTGCCGATTCGGCATTGATAAACGGAGGTAGTGATGAGCGTCGCCGTTTTATGGATGTGGTGATTTCACAGTACGATAAAGAATATTTGGATGCACTGATCCGCTACAACAAAGCATTGGCGCAGCGGAACACCTTGCTTAAGAATGAGATGCCGGTGGAAGAAGAACTTTTTCTGGTATGGGAAGAGATGATGGCACAAGCCGGTGAAGTGGTGTTCCGTAAGCGGGAAGAGTTCATCAAGGAGTTCATACCGATTTTCCAGTCTTTCTATTCATTTATTTCTCAGGATAAGGAGAAAGTGGGGCTGATTTACGACTCGCATGCTCGTGACGCTTCTTTGCTGGAGGTGTTGAAGGAGAGCCGTACGCGTGATCAGATTATGGGATTTTCCCTGCGTGGGGTTCATAAGGATGAATTGAATATGTTGTTGGGTGACTTTCCTATCAAACGGGAGGGTTCGCAGGGACAGAACAAAACTTACCTGGTGGCTTTGAAGCTGGCGCAGTTCGATTTCCTGAAACGGACGGGTGCTACGGTTCCGTTGCTATTGCTCGATGATATTTTTGACAAGCTGGATGCTTCGCGTGTGGAGCAGATTATCAAGCTCGTGGCAGGTGATAATTTCGGGCAAATCTTTATAACGGATACCAACCGGGAGCATCTGGATCGTATTCTGCATAAGGTAGGTAGCGACTATAAAATGTTCTGCGTAGAGCAAGGGGCCGTTTCCGAAATGGCGGAGAGCCAAGCGCTGAACGATGAGGAGAGTGAGGGATGAAACGGAATGACGCTGAACAGATTGGTAAACTGATACGTAATTTTCTGAGGCAGGAAAGTTTGGAATCGCCATTGAATGAACGGCGGCTCATCAGTTCATGGGCGGAGGTGCTGGGACCTACCATTGCGTCTTATACACGCGAACTCTATATCAAGAACCAAGTATTGTACGTGCATCTTACTTCCGCAGCCCTTCGTCAGGAACTGATGATGGGCCGGGATTTGCTGGTGCGCAATCTGAACAGGCACGTAGGAGCGCAGGTGATAACCAATATTATATTCAGATAGTGCAACCGGGCGGCGGTCAGCTTTCTCTTCACTCGCAGGTTATGACCTCATCCATACGGATGTCGAACGTCTCCGCCGGGACTTCTTCTACAATCTGAAACGGGAAACAGATGCCTGCTTTGTATGCGGAAGGTATGCGGGGAAGCAGACGGTCATAATATCCTTTTCCTCTTCCCAAGCGGTTTCCGTTACGGTCAAACGCTACTCCCGGAACGACAATAAAGTCTATCGCGTCATAGTCGGTAAACAAAGCTCCGGTGGGCTCCTCTATGCCGTAGGCTCCGGTGGCAAGGTCGCCCGGCCCGGTATAGACGCGAAGCTCCAGATCGTCACCTGTGACAACGGGCAGCAATATTTGTTTTTTCGCACTCCATTTCCTGATGAAGCTGTGTGTATCTACTTCATCAGGCAGTGAATGGTACAGTAATATAGTGCTTGCCGCCCTGAAAGCCGGATGGGCTTCGAGGGCGGCGAGTATTTCAGCAGATTGTGACTGATGCGTAATGGTAGATTTGTGAAGGGTCTTCAGTAAAGCCATACGCTTGCGCAGTTCTTTTTTCTTTTCCATTGTTGTTATTGTCCTCTTCCTGACCGGCTTGTAGCGGGGCTTTTGGGAAAGCCTCGCCACGTTCCAAGATTTCCAATGCTTTCTTTACGGTAGCGTCACTCTCGTTGATATATCGGATATAGGCCTCTTTGCCTAAGGTATTGTAGATGATATTGCCGTAGAGGTTTCGTTCCAGCAGCTTGTAGGAGCGATGTATCAGGAGGTTACGCCTTTTTACCCCTTTGGAGTCGGCAAAACGTATGAATTGTTCCACGATGCCCTGACGTCGCAAGTATTTCAGTAAGTCCTGTTCATTGCCGAATTCGGCCAGTTTGGCACGATTACGGTCGGTGTACTGGAAACTGAACTGTATGATCAGTCCCTTGTTGCTCACCTCTATCAGATAGGAAGATACTCCGGTTGTGTCTTGCGGCACAAATACATCGGGCATGATGCCTCCTCCGCCATAGACGGGGCGTCCCAGTCCGGTGGAGTAACGCAGGCTCTCGTCGAGTTTGATACTGTCTTTAGAGAAAAACTCTCCATGTTCGTAGCGGGTCAGCCAGTCCATTTCGTACTTGGAGTCTTTGCCGCTTTCGTAGGGGCGTTGGATGCATCGTCCGGAAGGGGTATAGTAGCGGGCGATGGTCAGGCGAATGGCGGAACCGTCGCTGAAGTCGATGGGTTGCTGTACCAATCCTTTGCCGAATGAACGGCGTCCTACGATAGTTCCCCGGTCGTTGTCCTGAATGGCGCCTGCAAAGATTTCGCTGGCTGAGGCAGAACCTTCATCCACCAGTACCACAAGCGGCATCTTCTGGCAACTGCCCGTACCGTTGGCATATTCTTCCATACGCGGATATTTGCGTCCCTTGGTGTATACAATGAGCTTTCCTTCCGGCAGGAACTCATTGACCATGCGTGTAGCCGCTTCCATATAACCTCCGGTGTTGCCGCGCAGGTCGATAATGAAACCTTTGCATTTCTGGTGACTTAGCTGGGCAATGGCATTCAGTAGTTCCACGTGGGAGGTGCGCCCGAACTTGCTGACTTGTATGTAGCCGAAATCATCATTTAGCATATAAGCGGCATCAATCGTGTTTTGCGGAATATCTCCACGTGTAATGGTGAAGTCCAGCAAGTCTTTTTCAGTCGCCCGCTTTACTCCTAACTTCACTTGTGTGCCTTTTGGCCCTTTCAGGTTACGCATGGCTTTTTCGTTGGTCAGTCCTTTGCCGGCAAACAGGCTGTCGTTCACCATGACAATGCGGTCGCCCGCCATGAGTCCTACTTTCTCGGAAGGGCCTCCCTGGATCACGCTGTTTACGTGTATGGTATCTTCCTGTATGGTAAACTGGATACCGATGCCGCTGAAACTGCCTTCCAGTTCGGAGTTCACTTCTTCCAACTTCTGTGCAGGGATATAGGTGGAGTGGGGGTCAAGTTCTGCCAGTATCTGCGGCATTGCTTTTTCTACGAGGTCGGTCATGTTGACGCTGTCCACATATTGATCGTCCACCACCCGTAACAAAGCATTCAGTTTGTTGGACGAGCCGTTGATAATACCCAAACGGTTTCCTGCGAAATGTTTGGCATAAAACGTTCCGATAAGGATGCCCGCCACTACGCTGATTGCGATAATAAGCGGCGTGAAGCGGGAAGAGTTTTTTGTGCCCATAATGATATGTACTATTTTCAATTTTACTATACTATATTTAGTTGGCTGCGTGCAAAGCAGTTAACTTCCAACTCTCAATTCTCAACTGAAACGAATACCACTTCGATACCTGCCCGTTTCAATAGATTGATACCGTCTTCCAAGCGGTATTTTTCAGAGTATACAACACGTTTGATGCCTGCTTGGATGATGAGTTTGGCACATTCAATGCAGGGAGATGCCGTAACGTACATCGTGGCGCCGTTGCTGCTGTTGTTGGAGCGTGCTATTTTGGTAATGGCATTGGCTTCGGCGTGGAGAACGTACGGTTTGGTAATGTTGTTTTCGTCCTCGCATACATTTTCAAATCCGGAAGGCGTGCCGTTGTATCCGTCAGAGATAATCATTTTATCTTTTACGATGAGTGCACCGACCTGGCGCCGTTGGCAGTAAGAGTTTTCCGCCCAGATACTTGCCATGCGTATATAACGTTTGTCCAACGCTTCTTGTTTGTTTTTCGTAGTTTCGTCCATATCTTTAGCTGAATTTAGCGGGCTGTAAATCCCATGACTTTTGTTGTATTTCCGTCTTTAAAGTAGAGGGTGAGGTTGTGCACGTCCCCTTCGTACTTGAAAACATTGAACAGGCCGCTGATGAATACTTTTGCCAGCTTGTCGCTTTCACTGCCGTAGGCTTTCCCACTGATGCTTATGGTGTGTTCCTTTCCGTCTATTTTCAGGATGGCGTCGCTGATGTTTGCTTTGACGGCATGGGCGCTGACCGTACCGGTCACCTCGCCGTTCACATCGGCACAGTTGAAGTTCAATGTGAAATTTTCTGTTATCTTGAGCAGTTCCCTGCTGGCTTTCTCTTCAGCCTCATTACTCCACAAACCTTGATAGAACTGTTCCTTTCCTTTTTCAGTAGTTATGCGGCTCAGTTTCCAAGTCTTGTCGTTGAAGATTTCCATTACGTCGTCTTCGTTGTTGCAAGCACTGAAACCAAGTAACATGGTCAGCATCATCAGGACATAGCCTATTGATTTTATATTTATTCTCTTTTTCATTTCTTTATTCCGTTTCTGATTAATAGTGCATCTATGGTCGGTTCTTGTCCGCGGAAACGTTTGTAGAGCGTCATGGGATGTTCCGTACCTCCTTTCGACAGGATATTCCGGCGGAAAGAATCGGCTACTTCCGGGTTGAAAATGCCGCGTTGCTTGAACAGCGAGAAAGCATCTGCATCCAGTACTTCCGCCCATTTATAGCTGTAATATCCGGCAGAATATCCACCTGCAAAGATATGCGAGAACTGGGTGCTCATACAAGTCTCTTCCACAACAGGGAGTATTTGCGCTTTTTCCCAAGCCTTCTTTTCGTAGGCTTTGGCATCCCCCTCAAACGGGGTGTTGCGTGTGTACCATGCCATGTCCAGCAATCCGAAGCTCACTTGGCGCAGGCAGGCATAAGCTACGTTGAAGTTCGATGAGTCTACAATGCGCTGCACCAGTTCGTCAGGGATGAGTTCGCCGGTCTGGTAATGGCGGGCAAAGGTGTGTAGGAACTCTTTTTCAATGGCAAAGTTTTCCATGAACTGGGAAGGCAGTTCTACAAAGTCCCAATAAACATTTGTACCGCTTAAACTTTCGTAAGTGGAGTTGGCAAACATCTCGTGCAGGCTGTGTCCGAACTCGTGCAGGAAAGTTTCCACTTCGTCGAAAGTCAGTAGGGCGGGCTTGTTCTGTGTGGGCTTGGTGAAGTTCATCACGATAGACACGTGCGGACGGCTGTTTTCGCCGCTTTTCTCATCTATCCACTGCCCTTTGTAGCTCGTCATCCATGCACCGGAGCGTTTTCCGGCTCTGGGATGAAAGTCCGTATAGAGTACGGCAAGATATGTGCCGTCTTTATCAAACACTTCGTAGGCTTCCACATCCTTGTGATAGACGGGGATGTCAGGATTCTTCTTGAATGTGATGCCGTACAACCTGCTTGCCAGTCCGAATACCCCTTCTTTTACTTTGCTTAGCTCAAAGTAGGGGCGAAGCATTTCATCATTAATGTTGAATTTCCGGTCTTTCAGTTTTTGAGAATAGTAACTCCAGTCCCATGGCATAAGGTTGAAGTTTTCTCCTTCTTCGCTACGTGCCAGTGCCTGCACTTCAGCATATTCTTTTTGTGCGGCGGGTGTATATGCTTCCAGCAGTTGGTTCAGCAGTTTGTATACGGCGTCGCTGTTTTGTGCCATTCGTTCTTTCAGGTTGTATTCGGCAAAGTTGTCGTAGCCCAGCAATTGGGCAATTTCCATGCGGACGTTGGCAATTTTCTTTACGATTTCCAAATTGTTGCAGGCATTGTCGTGCGTGCATTTTGTATTATATGCCATGTAGAGTTTGCGGCGCAGTTCGCGGTTGTCGGCATACGTCATGAAAGGGCTGTAACTTGGGGCATGCAGGGTGAATACCCAACCTTTCACTCCTTTTTCCTGCGCTGTTTCTGCGGCGGCATCAACGGCGCTTTCGGGCAGACCGGACAATTGTGACTTATCGGTCAGTGCCAGTTGGTAGTCGTTTGTCTCTTTCAGGGCATTTTCACTGAATTGCAGCGTCAGCAGGCTTAGCTCTTTGCATAAGCTGCGGTACTTTTCTTTGGCATCTCCTTGCAGGTTTGCTCCGTTGCGGACAAAACCGGTGTAGATGTCTTCCAGTAACTTGGATTGTTCCGGAGTAAGTTTGTTTTTGTCTGTCAGCTCATATACGGCTTTGATGCGGGCAAATAGCTTTTCGTTGAGGCTGATGTTATTCTCATGTTCGCTCATCAGCGGCATGATTTCCCGGGCAAGTTCCTGCAATTCATCGCTGGTTTCGGCGCTGAGCAGATTGCCGAATACGGTATTTACACGCTGCAATAGTTCTCCGGACTTTTCGTAAGGCACTATTGTGTTTTCAAAAGTCGGAGTGGCAGTATTATTGATGATAGCATCTATCTCTGCATTTTGCCGGCGGATGCCTTCGTGTATGGCAGGTGCATAATGTTCAGTCTTTATCAGATTGAAAGGAACAGTTCCGTACGGAGTTGAATACTTTTCAAAGAAAGGGTTTGAGGCTTGTATCATGGTCATAAAACAAAGTAATATTAGTGTAAGTTTAAATCTTGTCATATACCTATTTATAGAAAAAAATAATTTAATTGCAAATGTGCAAAAAAAATAGGCGACTTCATAAAAGAAGCCGCCTATTTTTTATTATTTTCTAACTGTATATTAGCAGTTAACAGATGCCATGTGAGCGATTAGGTCAAGAACCTTGTTAGAATAACCGATTTCGTTGTCGTACCAAGATACAACTTTAACGAAAGTATCAGTCAAAGCGATACCAGCTTTAGCATCGAAGATAGAAGTGCGAGTGTCACCCAAGAAGTCAGAAGAAACAACTGCATCTTCAGTGTAACCCAGAACACCCTTCAATTCGCCTTCAGAAGCTTCTTTCATGGCAGCGCAGATTTCAGCATAAGTAGCCGGTTTAGCCAAGTTAACAGTCAAGTCAACTACAGATACGTCCAAAGTCGGAACACGCATAGACATACCAGTCAATTTACCGTTCAAAGCAGGGATAACTTTACCTACAGCCTTAGCAGCACCAGTAGATGACGGGATGATGTTACCAGAAGCAGCACGACCACCTCTCCAGTCTTTCATAGAAGGACCGTCAACTGTTTTCTGAGTAGCAGTTGTAGAGTGAACAGTAGTCATCAAACCGTCAGTGATACCCCATTTGTCGTTCAATACTTTAGCGATAGGAGCCAAGCAGTTAGTAGTACAAGAAGCGTTAGAGATGATGTCCTGACCTGCGTAAGTGTCGCTGTTAACGCCATATACGAACATAGGAGTAGCATCCTTAGAAGGAGCAGACATGATTACTTTCTTTGCACCAGCCTGGATATGTTTGCGAGCTGTTTCGTCTGTCAGGAAGAAACCAGTTGATTCAACAACAACGTCAGCGTCAACTTCGTTCCATTTCAAATTAGCAGGATCCATCTCTGCAGTCAGACGGATTTTATTACCGTTTACAATCAAAGCGCCGTCTTCTACAGCAACTTCACCATCAAAACGACCGTGTACTGAGTCATACTTCAGCATATATGCCAAGTAGTCAGCATCCAACAAGTCATTGATACCTACGATTTGGATGTCGCTTCTGTTCTGAGCAGCACGGAATACGAAACGGCCGATACGACCGAAACCATTAATACCTACTTTAATCATTTTACTTAATCTTTAAAATTAAAGGTTCTAATATAAGTTATTTAACTCTTTTCTACTATTTTGCAGCATGAGCATTTTGAAGTCTGTCCTCCCTCCGCTTGCGCACTGCAAATTTATGAATTTCTTTTGAAATAGAGCATATAAAAGAGGAAAAAATTAAAAGGAACGAAAATACAAGGAAGTCCCTCCCGAGCGTAGCACCATATGGTCACCGTCGAGCCGTACGACCTCAAATGTCACATCTCCGGAAGGTATACCGAAATGTTTCAGTTTATCCACATCCGCCTCTTGAGACTGATTCCCTTTTACCCTGAAATTATACATACGCAAGGTAGCAGCTCCCTCATTATAATCATACCTGCACACGTACGTCCCATAACCGTTTCCGCCCAAATCCCGAATCTCGGACACTCCGAGCTGAAATGCCCAAAAAAGGCGATTACATTCCGATTGCCCGTCCGTAGCCTCATCCTCTATCCACTCTTGTTTCCAATATCCTTCCAAGTCTGGATATTCCGGAGCCTTATCCGTACAAGACAAACAGAACGGAACAAGCAGACAGAAACAAATCCATTTAAAAACCAAACTGTTTATTTTATACATATCCCCTCCTTTCTTATGGTTATCATACCGCCACCGCTATTACCGAGATAATCACCATGATCCACGGCCGCCGAAACGGAAAAATGCCATCCGGACAACGCCTTGGGCGAATACGTCACTTCATACAGCGAACTGAACTGTTTGCATATCTTATCCAAAGGATTGACGTATGTTCCCCAATGAAGCGCATACGACATCAGTACGCGATAGGCCCACTCATCAGACGGTGTCCCGCTGAAAGCCCAATGATTGGCACGCACGCGGTTACTCCGGAACTTAAGGCTACCGTCGCGGTTGTAGATCGGTCCGGGCAACAATGGGTTACCGACACCCAGACCATAATGTTGCCAAGACTGATAAAAGAAATTATTGTAGTAATCGTCACAAGCACTCACTTGCATACCTGGAAAAGCCGCTCCCGGAAAACGTTCGTCTCCGTCATACAAAATAGGACCCGACTGGTCTTTCGTGGCCAATCCTTCCCAAAGCAATGTATTGACCCAACGGTTTCTGGGCAAAGTAATCTCAAATCCTAAGTGCCCGTCTTTCCAACGTCCGTATTGGAGGAACATTTGTGAATGGTCGTCAAAGAAATGTTCATAATATGCACGGAACTTCCAATCGTGCCAATAATAATTCAACGCAAAGTTCCAACTGCCCACATGATTGCCTTCCACATTCACCTGATCTCCCCCGGTAGTGCCGTCTCCCCCGGCTTGGGCAAAAAAGACTTTGGCATAATTCTTCAATCCATGAGGCATCTCGTACACGGTCTCTTTCCACTCACCGTCTTTCAAAGAGAAGGTATGCTGCGTTCCTCCGAATTGAGCCGACATCAGCATACCGACTTCAGCTTCCAAAGGAAACCTTTCCTTGTTTCCCACCTTAAACATCAACTCCTTGCTGTGATAAAGAATGTCCTCCACGTAAGTCTGGTGGTTTGCCCCCGCAAAATCACGCTGCCAACGGTCGTCCGTAAAACGTCCGTAAGCGATATAGCCTTTAAAAGCAAACCATCCCTTCGTTCCCGGCACCGTATAATAATCCGCAATCTCTGCCCTTATCTGAGGAACAGGTCGCGCATTGTTTCCTTCCACCATTCCGCCGCTGCTCAACAGCGGGTTCTTCCCCAACGGATTGCGTTCCTTGTTCCCGATACTCAAATTAAGAACTCTCCACGAAAAGTCTGCATAAGCCTGTTGCACGATAAATTCGGAAGGACTGTTCACGCCCGCAGCCAAATCCAATCCGGCTCCAATCCGCCAACCATGATTAAAAGATTTACGATAAGTAAGCCCCGCACGCAAATAAGCACTGTTCGGTTTCTGGCTCGACAGACCGTTCCGATTGGCCGTAAACCACAACGGTGCATAATCTCCGGAACTGACATTCGCAGAGGCCTCGACACGATAAGTCAACGTCGTGTCGGATTGTGCCCTACCAGTCAAAGCAGGCAGCGCACACCACAACAAAACCTTTATGCCCAATCTGTTCATTCTGATATGATTTTTATTTCATTTTAATAACTCCGACATGAAAAATAGCCCCAACTGCAAAAGTTGAGGCTATTATCAACCATATATCGGTATACGATTGTCATTCCCATTCTATCGTCGAAGGCGGTTTGGAAGAGATATCGTAACATACACGATTCACTCCTTTCACCTTATTTATTATATCATTGCTCACCTTCGCCATGAAATCGTAAGGCAAATGTGCCCAATCGGCTGTCATCGCATCCGTACTGGTCACGGCACGCAGGGCTACAGCGCGTTCATACGTACGCTCGTCCCCCATCACGCCCACGCTTTTCACGGGCAACAGGATTACACCGGCCTGCCAGACTTGGTCGTACAATCCCCAGTCTCTCAACCCTTGGATGAAAATGTCATCGGCATCCTGCAAAACCCGTACCTTCTCCGGCGTAATATCACCCAAGATACGCACGGCCAATCCCGGTCCGGGGAACGGATGACGGGTAATCAAATGTTCCGGCATTCCCATCTGACGCCCTACGCGACGTACCTCGTCCTTGAACAACCACTTCAACGGTTCACAGAGTTGCAGGTGCATCTCCTCAGGCAAACCGCCTACATTATGATGGCTCTTGATGGTCTTTCCCGTAATATTCAGACTCTCGATACGGTCGGGATAAATCGTTCCCTGCGCCAACCACTTGGCATCGGTTATTTTCCGGGCTTCCGCATCGAACACCTCTACGAAGTCGCGGCCGATAATCTTACGCTTCTGCTCCGGATCGGTCACTCCCTCCAAATCCTTGAAGAACTTCGCACTGGCGTCCACGCCAATCACGTTCAGCCCCAGACACTCGTAGTCGTGCAACACATTCTTGAACTCGTTCTTACGCAACATCCCGTGGTCTACGAAGATACAGGTCAGATTCTTACCGATAGCCTTGTTCAGCAACACAGCGGCCACGGAAGAATCCACACCGCCGCTCAATCCGAGAATCACTCGGTCGTCTCCCAACTGCGCTTTCAACTCGGCCACCGTAGTGTCTACGAACGAAGCCGCACTCCAATCCTGCTTGCTGCCGCAAATGTCCACTACAAAGTTTTTCAGCAACAGCGTTCCCTGTACGGAATGAAACACTTCCGGATGGAACTGCACACCCCATAGCGGTTCTCCCTCTGCCTGATAAGCGGCGTTCACGACTTTGTCGGTAGAAGCTATCACCTTAAAGCCCTCGGGCAATTTCGTAATGGTATCGCCATGGCTCATCCACACTTGAGAGTGCTCCTCAAATCCCTTGAACAAAGGATTCTCCTTGTCGAACGAAGCCAAATTGGCACGCCCGTACTCACGCGTTCCGGCCGGTTCCACATTGCCGCCCAAAGTATAACTCATGAACTGCGCGCCATAGCAAATACCCAATATCGGATATTTCCCGCGAATTTCGTCCAAGTCGATTTTAAACGCCTCCTTATCATATACGCTGAAAGGCGAACCGCTTAAAATCACACCGATAACCGACGGATCTTCTTTCGGGAACTTGTTATAAGGCAATATCTCACAGAAAGTATCCAACTCCCGGACACGACGTCCGATAAGCTGTGTAGTCTGTGACCCGAAATCAAGAATGATGATTTTCTGTTGCATAAAAAGATTTTTATCTGATTTTGTGCGCAAAAGTACAACAAATTATCGAGACTGACAACACTCTCCCGTTAAGAAATCCTCCGCCTTCTCCAGAGCGTCTTGTTTCCCCACGTCCAGTATTTTAAGCCCGGGAGAAGGATAAGCATAAATCGGCTCCCGGTCGCACACCGAAAGATAAAAGTCAATCACGGAAAACTTGTCTGGCCACGCATCGAAATAAGGGAACAACCGCGGAGAAAACAGATGCACACCGGCAAAAGCATACTTCCGGCAAGCCTCCACGTCCAGCCCCTTGTAAGGCGACTTCACCTCTCCGGTCTTGACGTTCGTCCACCCCGCCAGACGGTTGCGTCTGCCGTTCGCTCACCAGCAACAAAGCCGCCGCTCCTGCCCCATGCCGATAAAAATCCTGCAAATCCACATTGCTCAATATATCCACGTTGTGTACCAGAAACGGGCGTTCCGCGACACCGCTCTCCAATAAAAGAGGTATGGCCTTCTTGATGCCTCCTCCTGTTTCCAGAAGCTTCCCGCTCTCGTCACTAAAACGAATAGCCGCACCGAAAGCATCATGTTCCTCCACAAAGCGTATAATCTGGTCGGCAAAATGGTGCACATTAATCACAATCTCCGCAAATCCGGAAGCCACCAGTTTACGAATCAATATCTCCAACAAGGGTTTTCCTCCCACCGGGACAAGTGCTTTCGGCATCGTGTCCGTCAAAGGCTTCAGGCGGGTTCCCAACCCCGCTGCAAAAATCATGGCTTTCATATTTTCCATTTCTATCATATTTAAGAAGTACTATTTCACCTCTGATATTTGTACTTTAGCAAAATATTCTTCTTTCTTATCAAAAAATTCCTTATCGACCGTATAATAGCGACAACTACTAGCTTCAGTTTGCTTTGGTTCTCGTGGTGTACCATACTTTTTACTCATGCAACAAAAGATAGGAGAATCCTCACCTACACGATGATATTTACATAAATGACAATTCTTTATTTTAAATCCTTCATGTACGGCATACATTAGCCCCACCTCGTACAGGTTCACTTCTCCTAAATAACTACACTTGTCACTATCCATATTAAGCTCAAGAATTGCCTTAGATTTAAGTTTTCCGACATCACATCGTAGCATATCTTCATAATTTGAAACATAAGCCCCTCCATTGGAATATAGAAAAAAACGAAATAACATTCGTTTTGACAATAAGATTTCTTTCCTACATTCTTGTTTAAAACCCATAAACCGGATTTCTTTGTTTTCTATGATTTCGCCTTTCAAAAGCTCTCTTAATTCAACGTCCGACTGTACATGGATTTCTATTATTTTATTCTCTGAGTTTTTCTTTTTATCTGTGCTTTCATGTGTTACCTTTATTTCTATAAAAACCCCACGTCTGTTAGAAAATCCACTATGATACAAATACAAATCAGGCTTAAACTCCCCGACAGACCTTTCTACGTCACACGTATCGTAAAACTCTTCCAAATCGTATTTTTCAGAAAGCATACTATCTTCACATACATTATCCTTATAAAAAACACAATCTTTATATTTGCCACATTTCACACGCTGCATATAACGGATATAAAACTCAGGCGATTCATCCCATTTCTTTTTCAACAAAATCTTTCCCAGTTTATGCAAATACGTTTCCGAGTTACAAGAGCAAGCTGCCTTATGGGCAAAATGGTGCTCTCTCAGATTTCCTAATTTGGGAATCATCTCTGCCCCGCACGAAATACAATGATACCGATGAGATTTGGCCGTGTCTCGCGAAACATCGTCCACATGTACAATTTTCTCTTCCTCATCATAAACATAATGACACCTTACATTATCCATGGTACATACATTAAAAAAACATCAGTTACCACATGCAAAATTATGCATTATCAGTTAATATTCCAATACTTTCATAAAAAGAACAACCACATTATAATCCATCCAAAAATCAACCTTCCAACCAACCATATACTGACATAAATAGAACAAAAAAAGAATAAAAACATTGGCCATCCACGGAATAATCCGTATTTTTGTAAAAACGATACACTATGGATGCAAAGTTGAAAGACATGGCCGAATATATCGTTATCGCCATCCACGAATTTGCCAAGCGACATCAGTTGGAAGAAAAGCAAGCCTACCGCTACCTGAACCATTATAAAGCCATCGACTTCCTGGAAAACCAGTACGACGTGGCACACACACAAAGCTTCGATGACATCATCGAAGGTCTGACCGCCCTTTGCCAACGCCACGGAGGGGCTTTAGTATGATCTTGTATCACGGAACAAACATAAATTTTTCGACCATCGACTTGTCAGCTTCCCACAAGGGAAAAGATTTCGGTAAAGGATTCTATCTTTCCGACAATGAGAGCCAAGCATATGACTTTGCGGTTTTCAAATCAATACAATTAGGAGGTACACCAATCGTACACTCCTTTAAATTTGACGAAAGTATGCTCTCCTCAGGCACTTTGAATTATTTATGTTTCCAAAAATATTCTCGTGAATGGGCCAATTTCGTTTTAGCGAACCGAAGAAACACACAAAAGGAAAACATACATGCCCACGACATTGTATATGTCCCTATAGCCCACGACAAAGTCGGAGTACAAATCCGCAACTTCATGGAAGGCAACATAGATTTCGACACCTTTCTCAAAAAATTGGCTTTCATGAAAGGCATCACTTTCCAATACTTTTTCGGCACGCAACGTGCCATAGACCTTTTAGAAAAAATATGAGCGAGATTGAATATATGAAAGAATGTATGGCACGTGACTTAGTCGTCATGTTAGTAGACGAACAGAAAATGTCACTGCACGGAGCGTTAGACGCCCTATACCAATCCGAAACCTACGCCAAACTAAAGGACACAAGGTCCGGTCTTTATTTCCAAAGTCCCGTTTACGTCTACGGATTCTTGCGCAAGGAGATATTGACAGGCAAGATGTAACAAAAGAATATACAAAAAACGTTCTGCGGTAAACGAAAAATCAATCTCAGCCAAACGAAAAATCGTTCGCCTGAGATTGAAAAATCGTTTGGCGCAGATTTTTCAGCAAGTCTCTACACACTGACACACAGCCGATTAGATATAAATAAAAATATCAACAGTTTCTACTTCGGAAGCAACCGCCACTTCCTCCTCTGCCCAATACCCATTCCGTAAGCGGAAAAATAAGCCAAAAATCCCTAACGGGAGGTTTTGCTAACTTTTCCGGTAGAATTGCTATGCGATTATCCGGATTTTTATCGGATATTTGCAATGTTCAATAAAAGTATTCACAAAACGTAGAATTATGAAACTGATAAAGCCCATTATCGCCGCGCTGTGTCTGGCATTAGGCCTCAACGCATGCGCCAACAACAAAGAAAGTAAAAACCAAAATAAGAAAGGAGCAAATATGGAAATCGTTCATTTAACCAAAACAGAGTTCTTAAACAAGGTATATAACTACGAGGCCAATCCCAATGACTGGAAATATGAAGGTGACAAACCGTGTATCGTAGATTTCTACGCTACGTGGTGTGGCCCGTGCAAGGCTCTTGCCCCGGTGTTGGAAGAACTGGCTAAGGAATATGACGGCAAAATCTACATCTACAAAGTAGACGTGGACAAGGAAGAGGAACTGGCGGCCACGTTCGGCATACGCAGTATCCCCACCCTGTTGTGGATTCCAAAGGACGGCAAACCGACCGTCACTCAAGGTGCCATGCCCAAAACAGAACTTAAAAAAATGATAGACGAGGTTCTTTTAAACGCAAAACCGTAAAGTCCGGTCTGCGTGACAGCATGACTTGCTATACTGACACTGAAAATGAAGGGATGGAACGAAGAAATCGTCTCCATCCCTTTTTCAGTCCGCGAAATAAACCTATATTTACCTGATGAACTAAAAACCGACGATATGGAATTCCAGTTAAAGACCCGTTTGGACGGAACCATCGCCCTGACTTCCCGTTTTCATGAAGACGCGGGCTTACAACGTAACAAAAGCTTCTACAAATTCATCTGGGTGCGGCACGGAAGCCTGGACATCGAAATAGACCACGTAGTCATGCATCTGAAAGAAAACGAAATCATCTCGCTGTCTCCCTTGCACCACGTGGACATGCTGCGCGCAGAGGGCGATTACCTGTCGTTGCTCTTCAACAGTAACTTCTACTGTATCTACGGACACGACAACGAGGTGTCGTGCAACGGCTTTCTGTTCCACGGTTCGTCGAACGTCATGAGGCTGAAACTTAACCCCACGGAATCGAGACTCCTGGAGCATATCATTGA